>JGI24158J21664_10000278_pt1 | contig 42063 bp, 32 predicted proteins | sample Ectturendosymbi3_FD_21664 | JGI IMG/M metagenome (IMG submission 21664) | reverse complement strand
GTTCGTGCCACATATATGTATGGTGTTGTTCTTCACGCACATCCCGTTCGTGGTGAATCACACAATCAACGCAACACCACCGGAGAGGTTGCAACACGTACCCTGCCGCAAGAATCTGAAGAAGCACCACAGGAGTTGCAGTTGGAATTGACCGCTCCTAGGTTTGACCCTGTCTTAAAAACTGATAACTTCAGTTCTTTTAAATTAACTAGTCTCCATAGAGGTGAAGAGTTTGAATCCAAATAAAAATGCTGATGGATTCAAACCCTTCACCTCTAGTTTGAATCCATCAGCANTTTTTTTTTGTTTGGATTCAAACTCTTCATCTACGTGGAGACCAGTTACTTGAATATAGAGATGTGCAAGTTTGAATCAAGGCAACGCGATGAAAGCAGAGCCCAGTCGGCTGGTTCCTCGAAAGCTTGCAGCCAACGCAGAGCTTTCAACTGCCTCTTAAACTAAATGATTTTCTTGCTTCAATTCATGAATCGCATTTCCATATCTCCGGAAGACGACACAGAAGATCCCTGCATTGCTTGGTTCAGCCTACGTGGGTGCGAGCTGGCCTTCAGTGACATGGACATCAACGAAGCCCGCTACAGACCACAGTCAATTGATCAACACTCCTGACATCTACCCTGAGATTTGCCACAAACACAAACTCCAGACATGTACTGACTAAACAGCGGGACCAACAATAATGTTTCCACTGACACTGAAAGTGATTTTCTTTTCTGTGTCGAGAAATAAATGCATTAATAAAATATATTGCGCAATGAAGACCTACATTAGCATGTTTTGTTGCCTGTTTAAAGGCAAAACGTTTCATACTATGGCGTCTACGTCTCGTTCACATTATTTTACACAAACAACATATTCATCTATTCCTGATTAAACCCGCTGTCAAATTGCAAGGTTCAATACGACCAGTCAGTCAAAAAGTTGCCCACCCTTGGTCTCGCTGTTGTTCAAATGTAAGCAGCGTCCAATTCATAGTTAGTCTTTTTTTGCTTAATGTCTTATCTAACGTCTGAGAAAGAAAAAAGTGCCAATAAAGTCTAAGTTGGAGGAATTGCGATGGCCAGTAACGATGAGAAATCACGGTACGAAATATTTTTAAAAGATTTTGGAAAATCAAAGTTGGTCTCGATCAAATTTAATACAAACCTGACTTCAACGCACTTTGCGAATGTGTTGCTATGATATAAAAACAACGCTATTGTGACAAAATAGCGCTACTGTGGCCCACGTGTGCCCTTGTTGCTTCTCATAAAACGCCGCCTGCACTAAAATCGGAAAGGGGGGGGGCGGGTAAAAGAAGTATTCACCCCCCCCAAAAAGAACGTGTAAATCGACACCAAAACGAACTTGTAAAACTTGCGCTGTTCGCTTTTCTCGAGCTGCAGCTCCTTGATGCGGCGCTGCAGACCGGTGAGCGCGTTGTTGGCGAAGACCAGGCACTGAGAGAGATCGGACGGCACGGCGGCGTTGTAGACGTGCTCGACCTGGTTCAGGCGAAGGGGCACCACGACGTCCAGTTCGTTCAACTTGCCCTGTTTTTCAACCTGGAAAAAAACGAGAGTGGGAAGAAAAACAGTTATTCAACCTGAAAAAGGGGAACAAACAAGAGAGAGGCTTGATACGGAAATAGTATTTAGACGTTGACCCTGGTCCGTGCAGCGAAAGACTGACTTTGACAGGTCAGTGAGAGGAAGGCAGCATGCGATCGGGCAGCGAAAACTGTGACTCTGCAGTGAAGTCACGTGACAGGCTCGTTCAAGCACATCGCATAAAAGAAAACGACGTGGCATCATCATTCGTGCGTCACGTTGCCAACGGCAGAAGTCTCAAAATAAAGTGTTCAAGAAATTTATAGTCAGTTGTTGACCTTCGATGACCATTTCGGACAGTGGGAACAGGCAGAATGAAGTTTGCAACCCAAAAGCCCGGGGTCGATAAGTGTATCTCTGAAGCAGAAAATGGAGTTCTACAACTGAGGTTTCATGATAAAAATCAAACTTCAAGCACTTGCCGTGGATTCAGCAAAAAACATAAAAAGCTTTAAATAAATTGGCCGCGTGCTACCATGACAACCAGTTTCGTCACCGATGTTACCAACCGTCAAGGCTCGGCTGATGCTGAATTGCCACAGAATTGTATTAAAAAATATCTCATGATATGTTCAGTCAATCCCGTCGCTACGGGGGGGGGGCTTTGGTGGGCTTAGCCCCCGAAACAAAGCTCCAAGCCCTCCAAACTGAAATATGGAACATTATAAATCCGTGGAATTTTTGTCAAATGTGAATGTCAAGCCCCCTGCACAAACGTAAAGCCCCCCTATTGACGACTTTCTGGGTCCAGTCTAAATGGAAATTGAAATACCAAGAAGCGCTCGTTTATTTACGTGTGCTTTTACGTTTTCGGAACGGAAGGACGAAACTGGCCGTTGCGAGGGAGCGTAGCGAGATAAACGACATTTCTCGCGACGACAGAGGAATCCCTCGAGTTCGCGTGGGATCGATTTGCCCGGAGGGCCCGCGATTAGGCCCGGCCCGTTCTTCCATAGGCCCGGCCCGTTCTCCCACATGGAATCGTAGACGGTGAACTTCACCGCTGACAAAGCAACCTTTGCGAAGAGCAATCACGATTTCGACATTTTTTCTTCGGTTTCGCGCTCACTTATTACGTCACAATAAAAGCTTTCGCGCGGCGCGTTTCCAGCGGAACGTCCACAGGGCGCTCTTTCAGTTTTCAGCACGCACCTGAAATTCTTCCAGATCATCGAGGGCCTTTTTCAGCTGCGAGTCCATGACCTTGGACTTTTTCGTCAGCGAGTCGACTTCTTTCTTCAGGGTCTCCGCCACCTTCTTCTCCTCGGCGACGGCCTCCTCCAGATCGAGGCGTTTCTCTCTCAGCGCGAGAGCCGAGTCGTAAAGTTGCTGGGAAGCGAACAAAATGAAAAGTTCGGCTTCGAACAAAAAACTAGCCGAGTTGAAAACAGTGATTAGGATTGGGGTCTCGTTATAAGTTTGCTTTGCAGGGACTTATGCTTGAAATGCCCTGAGCCTCTGCTCTGTGCGTTTGCTGATTGCTTCTGCGATGTATTCTAAAAAATTAGTTTTTTCCGCTTGCCTGTAATTGTGTCGCAGCGCGTGTTGTTTGTGCTTATGTTGCCGTCGCTGCAGATACATGTCTAAAATTCTGTGAAATATGACTCGTTTTCTCTGCGTTGCCTTGTATTTCGCGACGGAGGGCGGCCCGAAGACTTTGCGGCCAATCTCCTTTCCTGTTATCTGATTTTTACAGATATTGAATAAAACTGTCCGTCTAGGAAAAACTAAGTCAAGTCTAGGAAACAGCTAGCGGCCGGAAAAACGATTCGCTTCGGGCCTTCAGGCGAACCCAGCAGCTGAATTCCAACTCCCTAAAAAATATCTGGAAAGCGTGGATCAGATTAGCAAAGCTACTTTCAAAACAGCGGAAAACTATCATTCCCTGGTGGTTCCTGCCCGCTTTGCAACATTTCAACATATGGCAATGCGATGCCAAAATATAATAAGGCGGTTAATTCGCTCATGTTACATAAACTGACTTGTAATCAAGTGAACCCTGCATGAGAATACGCCAGGTATTAAACTCAGGACTTTGATGCGAATAAGAATCACCTGGACACTACAGGCGACTGCATGAAAAAGTTAGAAATTAAGAAAAGAAACTTGAACGGAACGAAAACACTCAGACAAGCCATGAAGCTTGAATCCGGAAACATTGTTTTTCCGGCTGGCGTCGTTTTGTAAATGTTTGTGACGGATCATTGAATTCATTTGTTGCTGTTGATATAAAACTTTTACCTGGTCACAACCAGGCGGGCAGACCGAGTCGTCGAATCCGCCCTCCAACGAGTCGTCTTCGTCTTCTTCGCTCGACCAATCAGATTCGTCTGACGATGAGACGTCACTGTCCTCGCCGTCGCCCTCTGCGAACCACAGAACAACAAGTAGTCGGGAGTGAAATGTGAAAAAAAACGAGTAGTTAGGAGTAAAATTTGAAAGATAGAAACGCCTGCAAAGTGTAGGCAGATCGCGAATGCCACTGTGCAAACCACGTTCAGGAGGTAGTAAGAATTATGAGTGTGATAGTTCTAGTCTGAACAGAAAATGCGAAGCACAAATTGGAGGCATTTCCAACCAAACCCGAACAGCCACGCATGCAAACCTCGCAACAGTTTTGAGTCTTGGTGAGTTACGACGTCTGAGAAACTAGCTTAACTTTTAATATGGCCATCCAGATAAAGCCGGATTTATTGAATTTGTGCACACGTAATAAGATCTTCAGGAAAAACAGTTTCGGATAAAACAGCGAGCAGCCACCGTCTTTCTCCAACATCGCTCTGCAAATTTTTCAATGATATGTCGGCAGCACAAGCGAAACAAAACGACTGCAAACAAAACACGTGATTCTTATTGCAATTCTTTATATGAAAACTTTTTCAAAGTTTCAGAGGAAAAGTCAAGTTTTCCTAAATTTCCCGGTTGTGAATCTTCACAGGAAGAAGCCCCAAAGCCTTTTTGAAACTTACTGGCTGACCCATTTGTAGCATCAAATGGATTTTTTGAACGTTTAAAAAAAGCTTTAACCGCCTGCTCCTCTTATGATGTCATAAGTACGTATTATTGCCGTCTAAAGCCGTGAAAACAAATGTGCATGCAACACCACGGCAATGAACAGAATGGAATAAACACACCGGAAAAAGATCTATTTTGCACTGGAGAAACAACGCAGTTTCAGCCAAGCGATCGCAGTTCCAAAAGCGCGACGCGACAACGCGATCTTTTAAACAAGCTAACCTTGCACGATCTTTTTCTTCGCTCGCTTGATCTTCTTTTTGAAGACCTTGCTCAGGAAATCGGCGAACTTGTTGTTCTCACCCAGCGACGCAGCGAACGAGGCGTGAAGCGCTTTCTCGCGATCCGCCAATCGCTCGATGTCGCGCTTTTTCGCGTCCAGGCGCACCTGCATCTCGGCCGCCTGCAGTGATGCGAAGGTCGAGGGTTCGATTACGAGGCTACATGGTTGACACACAGGTGTTGTCGAATCGGTGCGAAAAGACGTTAATCGTCTCTTTACGGCTTCAGGGTTCTTACGCAATTTTGAAAAGAAACTTCCAGACTTTTTCCCGACTTTTCCGAATGACACGCCCAGGTCAAATACAGGCACTGCACCAGTTCACACGATGAAAGTAAAATTATGAGTCTTGAATAACATATTATTTTGGCAGTAAAAATAAGTAAAAATCTTGGTGAAAATTGTCTTCTTTTTCCATACTAACAGACCAGAAAAAACTTTTTTACATACCTTTCCAGGCTCCGCAGGAATCCTGCGGCTTAGGAACGAATTAACGAAATGACATATTTTGTTCTACAACTGCAAAGAGAAAGCTTGTACTACCAGCAGAGTGAGCGGTTGCTAAAAAACATACCACCAACATCCAATAAATGCGCAGTTATTTCACTGAGAAATAAAAACGTCTCCGTTTTCGGAACATCGTCAGCAACTAGTGGTCAGTCAGGGCAACGTGACGTCAGTATACTGACTACAAACCAAAACAGTGAGAGCTATTCCAAACAGTGTCCCCGTCCAGTGCGCATGCAGTTGTGTCAACCGTGCAGACGGGCAACCAGTTAAGCCTTTCAAGGGGTAAAACGGCTATGTGGTATGTACACGATGTTAAACGTGGAATGTTGCAAGTGCGCGAGAACGAGATTTAACTGCGCGAATTGTCTCTGGTGGTAACTGCGCATTTGCGCGCCTTGGAGCGAACATTGATCCTAAGATAAGCGACGCTCTCTCTTTTTTTCCCAGGCCGCATTGCACACCACCCGTAGCATAAGTCTTTGTTAACGACGGTGGGTCAAGTGGGGGGAACGCACTGCCAGGCTACTAAGACCGTTTCTCATGAGCCATACGCCGTGAATTAGTTGTTCGGTGTTTTTGTAGAATATCTGCTTGAACACGCCACGCTTGCGCGGAATATCGTTTTTTTGCGTTCCTCGTTTCCACGAAGTCGATCAACCGAAGCGAGTCAATCAACCGAAACCAATTTCATTTTCCCGCTCTGGCCCAGAAACACTTGAAATAAACTTGTTCAACCAAAACAGCGAACTCGCGAATCGACGACCCACAACCAGCAACAATTCCTGCCTGTTTCATAAATTTACAAGCGGCGCAGAAGCAAAAGTCGGGAGAAACTTTCGCGGTAGGTCAAAGATCAATAGTAATTAAAACCTTATTAATCTACGTTTAATTTCTTTCGGCCATTATCGATTGCACGGCTGCCGAGATTAAAACAAGGCACGCCAGCCTGACCCTGCCGTTCAGCTCGGCCAGCTCCGTCCGCTTCGACATGACGCGATCAGACAAGGTGGTTTCCCTCTTCTCGTACTCTTTCAGAAGCAACAACTCCTCCAGCAGTGTGATGTGTCTGAGGTGAAAAAGATGGTTTGGAATGAGGGGGGCCAAGGAGTCTTTCGTGACCGTAGGTGGCTGAGTCTTGCTTGAAACATGAAATTCGTCTCGTTCGATTTATGTTAGATGTATGCGTTCAGCAAATGATACTGCCTTGAGATTAAGTCAGTTGCCAAAATAAAAAGTTCCAATTTCGAGGTGTTTTGCTGCAATGTTCACTCTACAGTGGAGAGCCGTTAACAGGGAGAATTAAACAATTAAAAAAGTTTTTTTTGCCTTTTAACAAGAAGAATAAAAAAACGTCAGTTTTAAGTGACTTGCCTCTACAAAGACGACATCCCAGTAAATCAGTCGGCAAATTTTTTACAGGAAATCGATTTCACGTAGCACTACGCAACGCCAATCCTAAGTTCTTATTCGAATACTTTCACCTTGCAAAAATTTGTTGCAGAGAAACATACTATCACCGCCATGAATGTGCTACAACAAAGTACCAAAGAAACTTTCCTTAAAAATAAATTGCAAGCCTTTGGTCTGAACCGGACAGAACTTAAGTGAACGTAACTCGTCCTTTGCGAATCGGACCATTACCTGAGATCGGCCATTTTCAAATCGACATCCAGCTTCATTTTGCTGTGACGTAACAAACGCAATTCAGCGTCGAACATTGTCAGCTTTTCGTTGATGAGTCGAATGATGCGATCGCGATGGTACCTGAGCCGGACATTTTCGATTTGCGCCAGTTGCATCTCGAGGGGGGTGGGGGCCGCCGGCTCCCCCATCGCAATGTTCTGCATTGAAAAAAATACTTTGACGGAGCCCGCAAAAAATTAAATTTTCACTTTCACTGTAAACCCTCGAGCACGGAAAAAAAACAGGAAATCGAAGTCTTCGCATGAAGAAGCGTTTTTCAAACAGATTGAGGTCTCATTGCGTGGAGTGAATAGGACACAAGCAAAACTTGTACATTTGAACGCCAACGAAGACATACTAAGTGATCGTATTGAAGGGGTCGCGGGATACCCGCCGTGCAGAGAAAGTTTGCACATCACTTAAACTTTTAAGAAAAATCGCAAAATAATCGATCAGGCTGAGTTGGTTTTCCTCTTCGATTTTTTTCTTTATATTGACAAAAAAAACTGTTGTCTCGACGTGAACCAACAACAAGCTGGAAATCAGGTTTCAGTCGCCATAGCAGCGAATGCATAGCAACCGCTGTCCACACCTTCAGAGCTTTGCTCCTCGAGCTGCTGGCAACGCTGCTGGCAGTCTTTCGACTCACGGCCTTCAGGTCAAGCACAGCTCCAGCTGCTTCTGGTGGTGCCTAGAAAAGTTAAGAAAAGCTAAGAGGTTTCGGTTTTCAGTCTATAGTTTGATTGACAGCAGCAAATAGCTCGACAGTGGCAATTCACAAGTTAACATAGTTGCACTTTTCTGTGATCAACATCGATGTTAGTTTCTGTTCACTCAACAAGTCACTGTAGTTGATATTCCGTCAAAGACTACTCGCAACTAAAGACAGTTCCTAGCGTTTCAATATAAAAAAACGACAACGTATTATGTCGTCAAGAACAGTTAAAGTTTGTTTTTAAAATATAGCTGCTCGCGCAACATCAACTAAAAGCAAAGCATCTGGATTATGAAAAGTTATGCAGCTGCTTGCCAAGTACATTTGCCACGTTCAATCAGAAATGTTCGTTTCTCCTTTCTGATTGCTGTTGGCAACAGCAGTCAATGTACCCGAACGTCAGCGCTTAGCGACCCCAGGATTGTCGAGCAAATATACGGCGTGCGACAAGTTTTCTGCCGGTCTCCGTTCACAATACTGACAACGGTTATTTTGTTAGATTACCCAAAAGTCCGGGTTATGTCTCTAACGTCTGTCGCATTGGCCATTAATTTCACTATCGGGATAGTTGGCACTTCATTATTACGTGCGATCAGCTAAAACAGTAACTAAACTAACTAAATCGTTTTTGAGAAGGGGACGTCCATATTCGTTTAAAACGCCTTCTCCCAGAGATGAGCTTTGGACTGGATCCGTGCTATAACGAATTTTTTGGGGTTTTAGATTGGATCCGGACTGTAAATGGATCCGGACTATAAATGGATCCGGACTGTAAATCGCTTCAAAAATTTAGGATCAGGGGCGGATTTGGCCGAATTTACGGTAAAGAATATTACGGTTTTTGCTGCTGAAAAGCTGTATTTTGTAAAGAATATTACGGTTTTTGCTGCTGAAAAGCTGTATTTTGTAAAGAATATTACGGTTTTTGCTGCTGAAAAGCTGTATTTTGCTAATTTCTTCGACTTCACTTGGGCGTGAAATTAAAAAAAAAATTGGACTACGGTTGGACTTGGACCGAGTTTCAAATATTCAGGACTGTGTCTGGATTGCAAAACATGACAGCCCGCTCATCTCGGCTTCTCCCGTCACCTTCAGATGTGAAAATTTCAATCTTTTTTCGCAGAAGGTAAAGCGCTACTCTCGACAACGCTGCACACACGCGCCGCTTTTAACTATTATACAGGGAAATGATTTTCAAAAAACGCTCGGTCCCCAACGTGCGAACTACTGCGAACACACTTCCCCCCAACAAACCCGTACCTCGTCGCCGAACCCCCCGAATAGGCCACCGTCTCCAGAGCGCTTCTTCTTCGCTGCAGCGATTTCGCGTTCCTTCTCGTCCTCCTCAAACTTCAGCAGTGTTTCGCGAGTGTACTCGAATTTCCTGGCGAGTAAAACGAGTATAGTACCCGCAACAGCCACGGAGGGTGAAGAGCATTGTCTTCCTCATTCCCAAATGCGCCCGGGTAACTAATCGACTGAAAGTATCGACTGAGAATTAAAAGGAGTAAAAGGAAAGCAGTGATTAACCTTTCCCCAAGACGCGTTAGATATTTGTACAGTGAGGCAAAGACTCACTTCAAATCATTACCAAGTTTAAATGAAAACAAGGTTTGTTAAATGCAAATAAGTAAATTACTACGAAGTGTAAATCATTAAAGCGTCAATTGTCAGCAGTTCTTCCCTCATGTAGGTGTGTTTAAATCCAATAAAAGTTCGAGGGAGGGTTTTGCGAAACGTCTCTTTTACCTTCAGCGCTGTTCACGACATATCCTGTACTTTATTTATGATTAGCGATTTACGTCCACGTATAAATTGCAACATAAGAACTTTTAATTGAACTACAACAACCATCTCAGATCCACTGAACAACACCCTGACGATAGACAGACTGCAGGAATTCCTGGACCACAGGAGAACAAACTAACTGCACAACCATCAAGCTTGTTGTTGCAGAGTGGTTGACAACAAACGTTCGTACTTGTGGGGTTCTTCTTCGGGATGACGGCGGGGAACCACAGGGAGCTTTACGCGGTCCGTTTTGGGCAGTTTGGCCTGGATGTCTTTGAGCTCCGCTGCGCTTACTTGCAAGTCATCCAGCATCGCGAACTTGGCGTCGCGGAGAGCGATCAGCTTCTGGTTGAAGCCGGTCTTCGTTTTGTGGATCTGTGACCAACAGCGAACTTTCAAGAATTGCCGAACATAGAAATCAGCGTGGCCCAACTACTCTTGAGCTACGGGCCATTATACAAAAACGTGGCACCTCGCAGGCCACTTCAAACAAAATAATGTGTAAAACAACAGATTCACAAGATTTAAAAATAAAAAGTGAATATGGGTGAGTTAAGTGAGCGTGTCACTGAAATTATTACACAGTATCATTGAGCAATTTATTACAAATCTCTATTAGCGCAATGCCTGTGTTTGAGGCTTCTCTGACACTATCGTTCCTTTATCAATACCAATATATGTTAGCAACAGCAAGTCGGAGACTATCGTCCAGTGCTTCGTCTACCATTCGATTTCTGTTTTAGATTTGACTTGCTTCATGGTAAAAAATGTACCCTCACACACCTATATGCTTCCAAACGTCGAACTCTTTCCATTCGGGAAATCTATCTTTGCTGACTAATTTCTAGAACCTCTCTGCAGTCTAAGCTAACGCCGTTAAGTCTAATACAGTACAAATTAAAACTTCCCGCTGTAACATAGACACAACAATCAACACTGAGAAAGCTCGTGGGCCTTAAAAATTCTGTCCGCGGGCCACATCCGGTCCGCGGGCCCGTAGTTGGACCACGCTAATATAAATGATTAAAAGATAATTAGTAAAAGTCGTGAATAATGAATAAGTACAACGAAACATGAGCATAGTAAATAAACAAGCTGAATAGTAAATGAATATAATAAATAATAAATGAGAGTCCTGCGGAACAGCTGTTTGAAAGAAAAAAAAGCAGAAATATTCATGAAAAAAATCAGAATGAAACGAGCTGCTCCATTCACTGTCCGCCATTTTTTATTGCGGCAACAGCAATTCGAATCTGAAGCAAAGTTTTCAGCTTCTTCAGTTTAAAACATAATACTTCAAAGAAATCGCACGAGGTCAAGTTTGGCATGCCCTGTTTCACTGCAGGCAAGCGCTCAACAACAACCAACCACAGTTTGCGCGCAAGCCGGAGCCAAAAAACTGGGATTGGTCGCAATGTTGAACGATAGATAGAGAGACATACCAGTCCCTGCAAGGTAAGGATCTGGTACTTCTTTTTCACGGTGTCCATTCGCAAGTGTTCGGGCACGACGAAATCCGACGACGTCTTCAGCTTGAAGTCTCCCATGTTGGCCTGGGCTTCCTTGATCGCCGCGACGTCTTTTGGGTCCTCGTACTTTTTATCGGGCTTGCTTTTGTAAAGCTCCTCCCACTGAAAAGCAATTCGCCGGCAAAAATAATTACACAAAATCCTGTTGCGAATGACATGTCAAACTAAAATTTGCTTACACTTCCATACTAAAAAGGGCTCCCCAAAACATTGAAATGTATGCAGGTAAATTTTCACAAGTGCTACGTTGTTGGCGACTTTGCCAAATTTTACCGAATTTCAGCATTGGCGACTTCTACCACTTTGTTATGCACTTCTCTATGCCGCATTGGGGTTATAGTTAGGGGATGGGGGTAAAGCTAGTTTTAGTGTTAAAGTTTCGAAGAGTGGTTAACTTTAGTGTTACTTTTCCCGGCAAATCTGGCGGGACGTCTTTGGCGAGCTCTGTGTAGTGTTTGCAAAATTTTACCAGTGTTCATTGACTAAAAATTGCAGTATTAAACAAAGAATATTAGACGGAAATTTACAGTAGACTTAATCGAAAAGACAAATTGATTTGGATACTAATTAATGGAGTACAAAACAAGTCTATGCACAACAGAACTCTTGGGATTTCATATGCACTACATACGCTCTTAAAGCAGGGTACCATTTTTCACAGTCGTCCACAATAGTATGAGAAGCTTCATTCCCTGACAGTGAAAAAAAATACACATTTGGAAGAAATTTTTGCTCTTATTCGATGGGGTCTTTTCAGAACCTTTTGGAACAAATTTTAACCCATAGTTTCTTCAAGGTGCTGAATTTGGTTTGAAGCGTTTCCTTATTTACACTTCAGAGATGCTGGTGGAGGTCCTTTGAAAGCTGAGTACCTAAACAATGCTGTTGGGAGCCCCTTTGAAAGCATAGTACTTACTTACGACCTGCTTCGGAGTAGATTATGAGTGGATAATGAGTTTTTTTACCAAAAATGAGTACAATCGCGCGAGACACCTCCCCTGGTCGCTCGCCTCCCCTTAAGCCTACCACTGCTTACCAGTTGAAGTGAGAAGAATGGAAACGACGCAACGCGCCACGATTTTTGGAACGAGTTTTTTCGTGTTGACTGACTGCCATTATTCCTGGAGAGCCGTTGGGGCCAAACGCGTTGTACAAATTACACATACTCTACTCTGGAGACGAGGTCGTACAAGTGGCAGGTAAGTGCCGAACGCCAAGTCCTTACTGAACAAGAGGTATTATGTCCATACTTGCGTTCACAAGAGGTATTATGTATATACATACAAGTTATGTTTATACTTGCGTTCACATTATAGTGCATGGACAGCAACGTGCAAAACAAGAGACAGGCCTTTCTCAGTCCAGCAACCTTCAGCACGGTAACAAAGGCCCAAACCAGGGGTGGGGAATCCGCAGTCCGCGGGACAAATGCGGCCCGCATAATATTAAATGTGGCCCGCATAATACTAAATGTGGCCCGCATCAGAATATTCGGTACCAAAAACAGAACACAACATCGCATCGAAACCAAACTCCGTGGTGAGCAGGTACCTGGACAGTAAGTCGAAAGAAGCATCTTTCGTTCGTTCTCATAGTCTTTTCTTATTTTTCTTGGGAAGACAAGGGAAAATCTTAAGATAAACTTAATTGTTTTTGCGACCTGCCAGCAATATTACACAATATTCATATGGCCCGCGCTGTTTAACAAAAGCGCCTGTTGACAGTTTCTGCGTGAAAGTGAGACAGGCACCAATTTTAACCTCTTTTTGTCGTTTTTCGTGCTTCTTCTTGGCCTCGTCGGCTTTTCTCAGCGCCTTGGCGACCTTTTCCGCTTGGCGTCCCTGCAGCACAGTCGTCTGCGTCCTCTTCCGCGCGTCGCCCAGAAAGCCGCCTTCGTCTTGCGATTCGTCGCCGGGCCCGGTCCCTGGAACAGCACACAGCAGGTTGCGACGAGCTCAAACGCGCGGATGAATACGCGCCTAGCGTACAGTTTCGGCAAATCAGAGAGCACCACCAAAAGGCACGTATCGTGGCTTGCCTTCCATGATGGCGAAAAGTAGAAGATGTGTCGTTACCGACTGACGAACCAGCACAGTAACTATGCCGCTGTGAGGTAAAGGACTTCTTACAGAGCTACAGAGGATTTGTTCTAAAATTCGCTGCGACTCAGCAGTAGTGGAATGTACAATACAGGCTTGCAGCGGTCAAAAGCGACTGTCAGAGCAAACAAGCGCATTATTTTATTGTTTCGGGAATATCCATCTTCAGACAGGGTGAGATAATCACAAAAAGGAAGAGGCAAGGATTCTTCTTTTTGAAGCGCCACCGCTGGTTATGGTGACACATATATAAAAAAGGAGGAATGATGGTCACGCCGAATCAAGGTAAACGCTGTCTTTCCGTGACCGTGCCGTTCAAAAACGCCTTTACTTTTTCTCTCCTTACTTTTTCTTGCAGAAAAGCTACATGGACAAAAATTCAGCGCGTAAAGGGCATGTAAGTCATGTTGGTGACAATGCACAGAAGGATCGCCTACATGCAGTGCTCAGTATATCTCCGCAAACATACAAAACGGTTTCAAAATCAGAAACTTTTTTTCTAAAACAGTGGTTCTCAACCACTGTCCTGAGAGCCCCATGCGACTCCCAAGCGCCCTTTGTGTGGTCCTCAGCCGTCTCTCAATAAAACCTAACATTTTGTGTAACAGACTTGGTTCTGTTATAAAGCAAAACGTGTCAATTGACTTGTTGTAACATTTTTTGTGCGACTTTCTAACAAATTCGTAAGTCTGTATTTGGCTCCGTTCAGCGAAAAGGTTCAGAACCACTGTTCTAAAACATCAAAACAATTTGCTCAGCGCATCGGAAACTGACCGCTCCCCCTGTCGGAGGGCAACGACGGCGCGGTCCCGTCGCCCGCGGCGCCGGTTCCACTGTCGGAGCCCAAGCTCGCGATGCGCACTTTCTGCTCCACCGATTCCATCAGCGAGAAGTACTCCTCGGGAAGTCGCGCCACCCGGTAGGTGGCGACCGTGTGCGACGAGTTGCACGCATGAACGACCACGCGGTCACACTCCAGTTGCGCTCGAAATCGATTCTGCGAAAATTGACCGTTCGCTGAGAAAAGCATCACTGGAAATGAACTATATATGATTAAAAGCATGTAACGAAAGAACAGGTGACGAAGGAACGGGTGACGTGGTAACGGGTGATGTAGTAACGGGTGATGTGGTAACGGGTGATGTTAGAATAGGTGACGTATGAAAGGATGACGTAACGACATGTGAAGTAAGAAGTGATGGCGTAAGAACAACACCAGTGCTTTCCTTCACGAACCGGATCTGTCATAACCGGTCACATACATCACCATTAGCTTTTTCCCGGTAAGATTTGGCGTTACGACCCGGCACTCAGATTTGTCAAGTCAGCAAACAGCTCGACTGAACTCACGTGCAATTTCCTGTGCGCCAGGGCAAGTTTCTCTTTTTCCCACTGCATCTCGAGCCGCGCTCTCTCGATCCGCTGCTGGGTCTGTTCGGTCATTTTCTGTCGGATCGACGGGTCGAGTTCGAACACCTGCGCGAACCACGGTCGAGTTCAAAGGTCACGAAACCATTCAGTGGCTTTCGCGCTTTCTTTCAAATCGCTGAGAGCAGAACAAAGAACAAGACCAGAACGGGAGCCGCTTGGACAACGCACGAACGAATTGCGCAATATGCCAGGAAGCATGATAGCGTCTGACTGGCTAGCAAACGTTTGCTTGCAATTACTAAATCCAGTAAAAAGGCTTGTGACGAAGTCAGGCAACACCACACGTGAGTTTCGGAAATATTTTAACAGCTCGAAACAGAGGGACTATCCCCCCTGGATTTTGAATTTTGTAACTTCTCACTATCTATGGAAAGAGATCCTTTTTCAGCAAAGAATCAGACACTTCAAGATCTTACAGAGTATATATTTCGCCTATGATGAAGGCATCATCAGCTCTTATTCAAATAGAATCTTATTACTTTTCTATTAACTTTTCAGTAGAAAAATGTTTTTCTCTTAGCTTCGAGTTGTTAAAATGAAATTTTCCTAGAGTTGACACCCCTGGAAAAAATGCTTTTGGCCGCCACTTGGAAAAACCCACTGTTGCCCCCCCTGGAAAAAAATCCTAGCGATGCCCTTGCCACCGCACCCAAAGAAGACCAACCTCTCGCTCAAGGCGGAAGTTTTCCGGTAACTCGTCGTTTTGACGCAGAAGGTCGAGGAAGGACCTGCGCAGTTTTTCGATCCTCCTCCTCTCGGCGAGCTTCTTCGCCTCTGCGTCTCTGATCATCTTGTCGTGCTCCGCTTTCAGCTTCGCGTCTTCGATGCTGTAGGCGTTCGGGTCGTCGATGTCGTCGACCGTGCGCTCGTCAGGCGATCGTCTCTGCAAGGGTACGAGAATCCGAAGGACTCGAGTTCGAACCCCGTTAAATACTTTCGACATAAGAAGAAACGCTTTGAGTGTTTGGCAGAGGACAATCTGTTTCGTAAGTATGAGGTTATTGATTTGAAAAATAAAGCTAAAGAATGGCGTGCGTCAGCAAAATACTTCAACTGGTTATGTTGAGCTAAACAGGGATTTAAAAATCTTTTAGGTGTCATAAGTCGAAAAAATAATGTATTGTGGAACTGCTATGGTCGTCTGCATAAATAGACCAAAACATTAACCAGCTTTGAAAAAAAAGAAAAAATCAAAGAAAAATGTCACTCACTTATTTCAAACTATCAGTATTACAATTCAACAACACGAAACGAAAAACAAGACCTACGAAAAGCTTCGCGTTTGTTCGCTTTTCACCCGCGGTAGCGATACCAGCGCAAAAGCTAAACAAAACATGAAAAATTCACTTTGCATGCAGACAGCACTGGATATTTTCAATCACACCACGTTGGGTTGGCACACAGGCGTGAGCGGGCAATCAACCAAGTTACCTTGGGCGTTGGCAGCTTCGCGCGTTGGCCTTGCATGCTCTTGATGATTTCCTCGTGCGCGAGGGAGTGGTAACCGAAAATGTTGCCGTCGGCGCCGGCACTGAAAACGTACGCCCCGTCGTGGCTCTCGGAAATGTCGGTCAGGGCACCTGAGTTTGAAACACAAGGGTTCCCACTCTGGACGTTAGCTCTTAAGCTTTTACGAGAATTTTACGATTGGGTGCGAGGATTTCGCAGCAAATGAGAGATGCACGCGCGTGACTGAGAAGGGAGGGTTAACTACAAACAACAGCAAAGGGCCAGCTGACGTTATACAACGAGGAAGAGGACAAGCAACGCGCGCTTTTCACATCAACCCTCGACGTGAGCTTTACAGCAGAATAATTTAAACGTTACAACGAAAAGCTTTTAACGTCAGAATGAAACTACATTAACAACCCCTTGGCAACAAAACCGTCCCCTGATTGGCTTTTCTTAGAACATTTAGCACCGGACCGTGCACAGACAGTGATCTGTAAGAAGGCATGGCAAGCAGCAAAACAACGGAAAGCATCAGGCTCAGTACGAAATTTCAGCAAACAATGGATGGCACGCTACCGCGAGCCCTTTGCGATCAACTTTACATTAATTCAATTATGTTGACATTAGTTCGACAACTTTACATTAGCTCGATTATGCAAAATCTCAATTCCGGGGAAAACACCTTGCCGAGTAAAATATTTCAATAGAAGTGTTTCTCGAGTTGACCAGAAAACAGTCAAAATAAATAAATTTGGGCAACCTTGGCTCTCACAAGGTAAGGTTTATACGCTTTTGCTGTGGGAAACAAGCAGCGATTTTATCACCACAAAAGTTTTCAGACACGCGCACACTTCGTTCAGGGTTCTGATTTATGTGTTCAGGCAGTGCAAAAAAAGAAAATTGGCTTTAAGTAAATAGCTAAGTGCTGATGAACAACACCGATTAACCAGTTACTTATACTCTTGTGAGACGAAAATGATTGATGGACAGCATCCCAAGCAAGAAAAGCTCGTGATCGCATGCTAAGCGACAGATGGCAATCTCAGGCAGCAGGTTCAAGAAACAAAAAACGACGAAACTGCCCAAGTCCATGCTGCAATGTTTCCGGAAGGAATTGCCTGTTTGCCAACATGTTATTAGATTGCAGTTCGTCAAAGACCTGCTACCCTGTCACAGGGGCGTAACGAGGTTAGATGGCGCCCAGGGCAAGAAGCAAGTTTGGCGCCTCCATGTTCGAACCTCAGGTCTTTCGGAAGCAAATCTGCTGTATTGAAGAAAGTACTTGTGACATCTTTGGAAGTTTCCGGCGTCCCCCGCAGTCATTCGGCGCCCGGGGAATTGTACACCCCTTGCCCCCCTCGTTACGCGCCCCTACGGCCTGTCAACAATAAACTGCACCGTTCGACATACTTCCAGCAGACCAGCACTTCTGCCGTTTTCGGAAATCAATTCGAGTGCAAGAAAAAACGCAAAATACAAATAATTTACGATCACAGGGAGTGGGGGAGCGAATCGATATCCGCTCGGCCACTGTTTCCTCACCGTCGTGATTGTCGTGCATGAAGAAATTCCAGTGTTCCTTCAACATGTCGAAGTCGAAGACCGATTCCGGATCGGCTTCGAGCGGATATACCCGGATCATTCCGTTCTTGAATCCGGCGAAGAGCTTGTGGCGGTCCGCGGAGAAGCGGAGGGCGGTTATAGGGACGTCATCCGAGTCTGTCGTCAAGGCAACGGAAATCACAGGCCCGAAGCGAAATGCAACAGATTGGTTAAAAACAAATTGCTGGGTGAAATGCGAACAACCTCTCGGGCGACACAGACGCTTAACGGTGTTCGTTGCGCATTTTGTAGCTTTTGCGTGCAACGTTTATTTCCAAGAATCTTCTGTGCAACGTTCACTTCCAGAAATTTTTTGTCGGCCAGGGGCGACAGCGTTAACGTTCCTGAAATTGTTAAATCACGCTTCCAATAATGAAGTCACGCTTCCAGTGAAAACACGCACAACTTTTAAATCACGCTTCCAGTCGTTATTAACTCACTGACTTAAAAATAATGCTTTCCTTACAGAAACAGTTTTACTCCTAAAAAAAACTTTTTTTTCTAAATCCCAGGAAAAAATCAGTAATATTTCCAGTGGAAATGGATTTTTCAAAAGATAAACAAACATTCAGACGAATTATCACGTCACGCAAAGTGGACAGTCACGTCATAAAGGGATCCTTACCCGTAACAGTAACAGCCCTGACTGGTTCGGCGGGTTTCGACTCGGCATCTTCTTCGTCGCTGAACATGCATTCGTACAAGTACCCGGCGTCGTAATCGTCCACAGAGAGGACAAATCGGCCCGGCGTCACGTAGAATGCCTCCAGGATCGCGTTGGGCTCTGGCGGGAAGTACAGGGGCTCTTCCTCTTCTTCTTCGTGCTCGAGGGGATCTTCGTCCAGGAACGCTTGGCCGTCTTCCGGGCTGATCTCCTCCCCTGCAGTCACGGCACCATGACGTCAGCAGTATGACATCAGCAGTGTGACGTCAGCAGCACGAAAGCGGCCGCTGGCCTTGTCTACTTGAACAAACGCGTGTGTTGTTCGACACAAAACGGCCGCAAATTCGATTCGCGCTTTCAAGTTGCTGCGACACTGATGGGGATGCACTTTCAGCGAAACGTCTTGCAGCATAGAAGCACCCGGAGAACTGCATATACCGAACATAGAGAGCTCAGTGGACTTGCGCGGGAGAGCGCTAGCAACAGGCCAACCGTTGCATTTGCTCTGCTGGCGGGTACTTGGAGAACAGTTTGCAAAATATAACTACGGACTCTGAAAATCTGTTTTGGCCGACGTTTGTGGCAAATTGGTCCGGGCTTATTCCGAGCGCGAGTTGAAAGGATGAAAACTCGACATACAGAACGTTGTGGGAGGAGCCCCCTGTCGCGTCCTTACGAACGAACTTCATACAAAGGGTGGTTTTGAATAAAAAAATCATAAAACGGGAGAGTTCGAACATTAATTTCATGTTCAAGGGGTGGTTAGTTGCAAAAGATTTTGGACACTACTAAATAAGAGGCACCTCGGTCTTTTCTTCTCTGAAGCTCTTTTTCTCTTTCCTTTCTCCTCTGAGCCTTTTCTCGCCCCTTCTTCTCGCGCGCCTCGTCCCGACGCAAACGTGATTTGATGCTTTGAAAAGTGAAATGTCTAAAAACAAGTCATGGAAACAAAGTTGTAAAATCCAACGGCAAAACCCGACAATGACGTTTCAATTATTTTGCTTACATGACAGCGAATCAAGGTTTTGAATTCTTGTCAAAACCTATTTTGTTCTTTCTTTGAATTTGAAGATGATATTAGTACTTTTCATTGAGCGAAAAAAGTAGGAGTTCAAAGAGGTTTAATAAATAGCAGCGAAGTTTTCAAAGCGTCAAAAAATTTAAATAACCGAAGGCTTTTGTTCCGAGCGTAGATAAGCGTAGGAAGTAAAAACCGAGCAATCAAAACTATCCTTAGTCTTGTTATGATGGCCATGGCAATCAGCATACCCACAGTGCAGCAAACGGTTGGGATGCAAATCGATCAAGGATAATGATTCACGTTTCATTACGCAAAAAAGTTGGTGTTTTATCACGCAAAAAAGTGGTGTTTTATCACGCAAAAAAGTTAGTGTTTCATCACGCAAAAGAATTGGCGTTTTATCACACAAAAGTTGGAGTTTTATCACACAAAAAGTTGGTGCTTTATCACGCACACGTCCTGCTTATCTGGAGCGGCCGAACAAAACAACGAAAACAGCACGTTGAAAAAAACTCATTTTATTGCCGAAATAAACAAAGAGAAACCATCGCGCGCACCACCTACCTCATTGGAACATCGGACAGCTTGTATGAATGGGTCGTGTCGACAGAGCCAAGATTGGGAGCGGTTATTTCCACAACTCTGCCGTTGCTGCAAGCGACCAGCAAGGTGTTGTTTGGCTGCAAGCGAAAGGTGAGCAAGGCTTAGCGTTTGCCGACTGAGGCGACAACCTTGGTTTTCGCGGTCTGTTAAGTCCGGGAAATTTTGGTTGATTACCCTCAACGCAACTACCACCATCCCCTCCATAGTTAGATCCACATAGAAACAATAACCGGCACCGAGATACTACTTCCAGGAATACAAGTCACCAAAACCTTATTAACACACGTGATTGGTTACAGTCGTCCATGCGGCACGTGCACTTGGTGATTGTTCTGATATAAAGATTGCCATGGCTCGTTTGCTAAAGTGGCGAGGTCCCCCTGGCAAATATAAACTTTGTTCCTAAAAAAGCGGACTCCTATTCAAGAGGAGGAAGCCAAGATTCACCTCATTGTAGATTTTTCCTCTTAAACATCAAATTACTGCAATTTGTTTTTTGCGCCACTTTTTGCGCCACTCGTTGTGAACCACTGGTTCACACTGATGGGTTTGAGAACACTCCTGTAGTGTTTCATTACTTCAAAATGTCCCAAGTGCCGCGGTTCAGGCTTCGAGCCAACTTGAGCAACAGTTTATCACAAAGCGCATCTTTCAAAATCGCATCCCGTGCAAACGCGGGACGATGTGAAGATAACTACAATGGCACAGAACCATCGCCAGAAAAGTCTTCAACAGGTGGACTTTACGTTTGTGCAGGGTAGCTTGACACCAGAGGTTTGATAAAAACTCTTGTCATTTACAGTGCTTCACATTTCAATTTGAGAGAGCTTGGAGGTTTGTTTGGGGGGCTAAGCCCACCAAAGTCCCACCGTGGCGACGGGACTGCGATGGCATCTGCACGTGCAGTTCACATACACAGCCTACGAACGACTGAAGGCTGGTCTTCCATAGTTTTGTTCACGCGATCGACCTGTCACGATAAGCGTGCTTTGAACCAAGTAACACCGAAAATTTGCAAACTCCAGTCAACGGTTTGTCGCAGTGTTGACGCGCGCAGCAAGAAAACGAAAGTCGTTGCGTAGCAACTCACGAATCCTGCCGGCGACCACTGCATCGTGGCCACTTCGCCGGGAACGTTGATGAAGCCGATCGGGTCGCACTTGTCGTGGCCCACGGCGAAAAAGAACACGGTGCGGTCCGTGCCGCCCGTGGCCAGAAGTTCCCCGTTGTTGTCGAACTGGATCGACGTAATCGATGACGAGTGCGGCTTCAGGACCTGACGTAATGCGATGAACAGAAGAATAGTTTGCGTTGAAGAGTGTTGGCGCTTGCATACTCGCTATGCATCAACGATCGTCATGCGTCGGTGCTTGTTATGCATCAGTGAGTAATACTCATTATGCGTCAACAATCAATATAGATCAAAAACATTGAAAACTGCACTGCACAATGCCGGCCTTAAATTTGAAAGGTACCGAAAGTGGGGGCAAGAAAGCTAACGACAAATCATTATTCTTTTGTAATTTTAACTTGTTCGCACTTTGCTTTCATTTATTAACGTCTTGTCAGAAACAAACAGCGCAGAGTACATCGACGCCTGACCAATAGGGCCAAAAATGAAAAGATAACACGACCTGTTCGTAAAACATTCAACAACTATTTCATGAACGTTGCGTTCTTCCCGCATCCGACCTCGTGCGGTGCTCACCTGCTTGAGCACCAGCTCGTTGGCCTGATCGATTCTACGCAAGGTCAGGAGCCTCAATATTCCGTCCGAAAAACCGGCCAGGATCATTGTCCCTTTCGGGTCAGCCTGTATTTGAAAACAAGCAGCTGTTGTTGAGCAACTTCTGACATATTCGCGCCGACGGAATGGGAATGGAACTTAGACCAAGAGGGAGGCAGTTTAGTGCCGAAGCAGTCAGAGGTACCGCGGGTAAGGCTTTGGCGTGGCGTGGTTTAGTGCAGGGGTGGGGTACCTGCGGCCCGCGGACCACATGCGGCCCGCGTGAACATTTTATATGGCCCGCATCAGAACGTTTTCGTTACCTTTTTCAAGTTAGAATGCAAAATCTCGTCAAAACGAAGCTCCATTATAAGAGAGTATTTAAATAGTAGGTCAAGAAAAGTCGCTCATCCTCATAGTTAGATAAAGGTAGAATTTTAGGAGAAAATTAATTGATTTTGCGGGTCGCCAGCAATATTTCACAATTCATGCGGCCCGTGGCAGTAAATAGTTTCCCCACCCCTGGTTCAGGTGAATAGCTCCCTAACTTTATCCTGCCATGAAAACCACGTGAATGTCAAAGATCTCCACGAAGCGAAATTTTCGAGACGCGATCTGATCCTGATTTTCTTTTCTGCTCTGCTACGTTGCCTGCATATCGCAGTGCTTTGTGAAGGATGAAGGTCCTGATGTAATGTCGTGATGTCGTAATTGATGATAACAACAAATGAACAAACGCCATCATTCAGAAACTTCGCAAAATCAAATCCATTCAAACATCGACCACCGGTCCTGTGCAATGGACGGATGCCCCTGTATTCTCCACAAGGTGTTTGACCGTTGACCCTCAGAGTTGTCTTGGATAAGGACACCATGACGTCACGTCCGGCGTCAAGGCGTTTAACTCAGGTGGCGCGCGCTCAGAGAACGCTGATTACAGCAGCAAACTCTGAGCGATATAATCAACCATATTTCTTTATACAAGCTCGTTAAACCTTCTCAACAGGTCGTCATTCAGTTGAAAACTTCGATCGAATGCTGCGATTTCTGTGTTCGGGGTCAATCGGGTTCAACGCTTTGGTGTGGCGACGTGGGAAAATATTCAAGCGGTGGGGGCGTTTTTTTAGGCGATGGTGCGATCTGCTCGTTACTGTAGCAGTATAGATGCTTACCGAAATCGAAATTGGAAGGGAAGAGTTGTCGATTTGACACACACAACAACACAAAACACAACAAAAAAGCATATAATGGGATACAACAATTTCTGGCTTTTTCGACAAGTCCTCTCACCACTTTGCTGGGCCAAACGATCGAGGTCCCTTTGCTGGTCGACTGGGGACACTGATACTGACAAAGCAGCTCTTTGGTCAGGTACTCGTAGACTCGAACGTAGGCGTCGCCGGTGGTCGCGAACAGGTAGCTTGAGGGTGAGGTGGCGACGCCGGCGATGCGGCCCGCGGTGAAGGACTGCATCTTTTGGGGAGGTTTTGTCTGCGAAGGCAAATATGAACGGTCTAAGAAGGTAAGAAAAAAATTTCAACGATGTTCTCTGTCATTGGTCGTCTTCTAGCGCAGTGGTTGTCAACCTTTTATAGTGATGTACCCTTCGGGCAATGTTGTGTCTATCAAGTACCCCGTGACTGTAATCATGAGCACAGTTATTGCACTAAATGCACCTACAATCATTGCACTTTTACGTTAAAATATCATTATGAAGACCCTTAAAAAATTTGTGTATCGCTTGGAGAACCTTTGCGTACCCGAAGGGATACCCCCATATGAAAACCAATGCTCTAGAGCAGGAGTTCCCAACCTGGGTGAAATGTACCCCTATGGGTACATTTGCCTATCTGAAGGGGTATACTTAAAGTTATCAATAGAAGGGAAAATAGATTGATATACTATTCATTTCCAAATCTTTATACATACAAGAGTGAATATTATTATCAAAGACCATTGTGTGCTTATTGTTTAGCATACCGTGTCTACGATTAGCCATGAAAAAATATTTGGGAAAAAGTCGGTCTATGTAACAGAAAGAAATTTTAGGCATACATGATCATCTGTCGAAATGGTGAAGCTGTGTACAGTCAGAGAAACACTGGGAATCCCTGCTCTAAAGCGATCAACTCGGAAGATAAAATCAACAACAAAGTGGTGTCGCTACCAGACTTGTCGTGTACCAGCTTGCGTTTCAAAAAGCAAGAAGTCAGAGGTCAGGAAGAGCGTCATGAAACACTTTGAATTATGACGATTAGAAACCACACGAAAAATTGCAAAGCAACTATTCAGAGAGCTGATATTCAATTTCCCAGTCTCGTTCCCGGAGCCAATGGCGAGCCAAATGCACTTGCAAACACTCAAGAAGCATACGTGCGCAATGCCTACTGAATTCCAAGGGCCTTCATTGGGTTTCAAAGCGGGTTTACGAAGACTGACCCACTTACCGTGTGAGAAAAGGAGAGGTCTAATTTCCAAATGCCCCCGTTGGCGTCCTGGGCAAACCAGATCGAAGCGCCTTCTTCTATACCAGCCTCCTCGTCTGGCTCAGCCTACGAAACGAAAAAAATAACATTTTGGTTAAAGCTGTTAGTTCAGATCGAGTAAGGTATGTGGCACAAGCAGCTTGCTGATGCTGAGTACAACGAAGACCACAGCTTCTCATTAGCAAACAAAAGACTTTGTTTTGGAAATTCCAGCCATTTCTAAGTTTTAAACAGCGTTTCTTAAACCATTTCTGGATCACGGACCCCAAGTATAGCCTCCCAGAAGTTACCCCCAAGTATAGTACATCCTAATAAATCTTAAGAAGAAAGGTTATAAAGGTTAAATCCCTTGTTGAGAAGAAACGTTGCAATCAATATTTGAAACTAGGTTCTAATCATCGTAGTAGTATTCGAAAAGTCTGAAAAGCCTATTAACCCTTTCAACCACATCCATGGTCGCCTTAAATCACATTCACGGACCCTGGGGGGGGTTCACGAACCCCAGTTTAAGAACCCGTGTTTTAAAACAAAGTAGTGAAACGTCTTATATTGACTTACTTTTTGAGCGACATTCAGAACAACAGTCACCAACCGATGCACCAAAAAAGGCTGAAACTTACCTCACACGTGACATTGCCCGCTATCGAAGAACATTTCACTCAACCTGTCTTGAACTTGATGACGTGTGCGTATTTATGACGCATATGTATGCGTGAGAGGTTAAAGGTACGCGGTTGTTCGCACCAAAGATCAACAGTTTTGAAAAAATGACAGCACTTCACGAACGAGGTCAGTAAACGACGACACCTTCTGCACATCTGAAACGTAGGGGGGCTCTCACCTTCACCATGCACGTGAGTTGTACGTCATTTCCGACCTTCAGCTCGTTCATGGGTTCGATCTCGAAGTGATCCGACTCGTCAGTGGTATCGGCCGAATCGATGGCTTCCATTTCCCAGACCTGGAATGATGCAGTCGGGACAGAAGAAGAAAGAATTTGTCTTTTTTTGAGCAATAGTAGTAAGAAAATGTTACAGCCCCATTCTGGGCCGTTGTCAAAAAATGCGCTAATCGGAACACCGTTGAATACAGAACGGCCTATTTCTTTGAAACTGCAATGCTATATTCATTCCTGCTATGGCAAATTTTCACTAGTACTAATAATTCTTCTACAGGGGGTTTCTATACACAGTTAAATTCTCCTATTTAGCAGTGCAGGAGACAACGCTTGCTTGCTTTCAGACAAAAATATTTCCGAAAAAAGCGAAATCCGAAAAAATGCGAAAACATTGACAGAAAAATGCAAAAAGACGTTCAAGCGTAGGACAGTTGCCATGGTACCACTGCTACGTTCAATAAATGCTCGGCGTGGCTCGTAAGGAAAATCATCAACGAAACAATTACAACAATGCAAAGTAGGGGGTACTTACCCTGACGTACCCGTCCACCCCGATCGTGATAAGTTCCCCCTCGTCTATGACAAGTTGCCGGATCGAACCGGCATGACATGACTTCTGGCTCTTTCGGCAGATTTCGACCTGTCACACAACAAAAACAAATCAGTTTCTATCCATGGCTGACAAAAGAAAAAGTACTTCTGATTCTCATTAAATCTCAAACAAATTGACAGCAGAAATATAAATTACGCCATATAAAAAATTAGCTAAGCTTTGCGCCATGGCCCCCAGGGTAACCTGCACAAAAAACGAGTGTTCGTGGTCATTTGTCGTGACATAACAATGCAAGAATAAAGGGAATCTGGTACAACGCAGAAAGGGCCAAGAAAAAGCGTAGGAACGGTAACCACGACAGGCACAGTCGCCATTTTTTATCAAAAAGCTTGCAATTGCGAAGGTGGAAGGTTTAATTTATTTCAGACACACAATTTAACTTCAACTTTTGCTCAAGTTTCACAATGACCACAGGCTTTTGGCACGCGCTTGTGTCAGCAATCTCCACAGAGCGTGCACGCCTGGCGTTTGTTCATGCGCACCCGCCTTCAGGTAACCCAGTGATTTTCACGCGAACCCCAGGTACCCCCAGTGAAAACGCTGTGGGACCCCAGAAGGAATTCCAAAGTAAGAAAACTTACCGCCTTATCACAAAAGTGTTTGCTCTTTCATCATGCACACCTTTTGAAGCTTGCGCAGGCAAAGGGTCCGCAAAATCCAGGGGCTTGGCCACTAGATTTTGAAATTTGATCTTTTCCTACTAAAAAATGTTTTTCTCTTACTTCCAAGTTTGCAAAATGAAATTTAATCTTGGTTGGCCCTCCTGGAAAAAACGCTTTTGACCATCACCTGAAAAAGTCCACCATTGCCCCTCCCCCCCTGTAAAAAATCCTTCCGACGCCCACGGAATAGAAGTCCCTGGGTTTGGAAAGGTTAAAATCACTATAGCTTGCCAGACAAAACGTTATCACGCACCGCGCTTACAAGCGTACAACATCCAGCGGATACTTCAGGCACAATGCGCGAGAGAGGCTGGCGACCCCGACGAATCACAGGTGATTCGACGGATCGCGGCGAAAAATAGCGGGTAACGACGCATACGTACTTTTATGAGGCCACCGTCCCACAGCAACATGTTGCCCCACTCCGATCCAGAAAGCACTTTGCCGTCTGGCAGCTGGATGTACCCTTCGATATCAGACAGAGAAGTCTTGCCAAATCTTCCCAGCTCACCCTTCAGCTTGAGGCCGGTAAACGTGTAAGCCATCTTCCAAAACCTTCAGGGAAAAGAGTAAGCAGTCCAACTAAGCCGTATCCAGCAACTGATTCCCATCCACGGGTTGTAGGACATCACTTTCCACAACTCGACGCTTTATAGAATTGTGTTTTGATTCCTTGCTGTTTGTTTCACTAAAGGCGCTACTAGACTGTTCACCAAACACTTCAAAAAATGACCCCCGTCTACAGACTCAGTACAGAGTTTTTACTGCATGGAAGAGGTAAAATTATCCTCTAAAGATCTACGATGTTTAATTTGAAAATTATTTTACTTGCTTGTGTACTGCGAAGTCTGGTACGTTTAGTTAAGGAGTGTAGCCAAGTGCGTTGCCAAATTGTGGTTGTTGAATGAGACAGACAAAAAGCGGGTGGTGACTAACTTAGAAGGGTGACTAACTACGAGCGGGGATGAACGAACCGTAAACGGGTGCCGCCTCGCCGTTTAACATCGTATTAGATTCGAGATGATGTACAAGCGTTTGAAATGAAAAAGAAACGAGGAGACCGCAATCATGTACGGCTTCATCTGCGCACGAAACGCGTCGGTTCAAAACTCATACGGGTTGCTCAAAAGACATCACCTTATATGGGTCGTTCCGCATGAGGTCAGCTGACCTTCCTGTTCCGGCGAAAACGTGACGCGATAGATTTCCTGAGAGAACGCCTGCAAGAGAGAGAGACAAAAACTATATTAGACAAGAGATGCGCACTGCACACACACAGCTGCAAATCCAACGCAGAGTTAAGCAGATCGGCGGTCCCGATAACCAAAGCAGAGTGTGGAAAGGGTTGGAAGTCATTGGTGATCCCACCCATTCGTAACATGCCTATTTTTCGCAGTGGTCCCCTCACTTTGTGCGTCTGTGCGAGTCCTCTGCAGTTTCATGACGTCAGTTACTTTGATGTTCGCTTCTCAAAATAAAAACTCTCCACACGAAAATCTATTCTGAGCAACCAGTTCGCCTCCCAATTGGAAGGTTGGGCGGTCGATCCACGGCCACTGAGGGAGTTGCCGTGGCGTTCCTCGGGCAAGAGCGTTCACCTCAATCGCCCCTGCAGGGGGCAAATTTCAGGCTTCGGCCTGCCGCTAACTGCCGTCACCAAAAATCAAATTGAAAACAGCGATAGATTGAAAGTGATGTTTGCTAACACCACCATTTTTGGCAGCAGGCCTACGTTGAAACACTTGTTCCTTTCTATATCATCAGCAGAAACTGCGCACTGGTAAAAAGAATAACACACCAGGTCATCCAGCAAGTTGTCCGTAGAAAGTAAACCAATTTTTACAACATGAAACCGATTTTAAATTCATCAACCAATTTTTACATCATCACCAAAACACATTCAATTACAAGTAGATGTAGATTCGAAGACGATAATTATATATAGTATTTATACAACTATTGCATCATCACAGTTCTATTTGAATAAGCGCAGAATATGCCTGCTCAGTTCACGAAATATATACTTTGTAAACATCGAACATTGTCTGACTCTTGTTTGTGACAGGATTTTTTTCGTTAGATCCATAGCCTCACAAGAAAGATTGGGCATGGACACAATATGTCAATATTTTGTTGGGGTAGATGTGCGACTACTCAGGGCCGCATTAACACCAGCTGCCATAGGTACAATGAAGGGGAAGCCAAAGATTCGAAAATAGAGCAAATCTTCTGTCAGAGCTCAGAAAAATTTCCGTCTTCGATTGCGAATGGAGGCTGCAAACCAAATTTTAAGGAGAATTCCCCAGTACACCCCGAAGGTACACCTCAGGTTTACCTCTTGTTTTTGCAAAAGCAACGAACGTGAATCTAATGCTTCGACTTACTTTCGACCGCAGCATGATTTTTTCTTTCTTCCATCCCCAAACAGTGAGCATGTAATCCGGATATGAACCGACAGAGGCCAACATATCGCCCTTCGGGTCGAAGTCGATGAACGAGTACGCTTGCTCAGTGCCGCCTAAGATCGGCGTGACGCCGATCCAGAAGAAAAATAATTTTTAATACAATTTCTTAACTAGTTCACTGGAAAGCAACTANACTCCAATCGTATTTGCGTCGTTTAAACCAGTGCCCCCCCAACCCTGGGCCGCGGATCAATTCGTACCGGGCCGCGAAATTACAAAATGTATACAGGTGGTGACACCACATGCTTTNTGGGCATGTGATTGGTCGAATCTTCCCATGGAAGCACTGTTGCGAGAGTACTCCCGGGACCCGGTAAAAATGCCAAGCGTTGACCGGTCCGCGGTTACAAAAAAAAGGTTGGAGACCGCTGATTTAAATGATGCCGTGTGGTACAGAATGCAATGCACAAGCGGTTTAGCGCAATCAAGGTGGACTGGTGTACTTTTGAGCTCGCAGCGGAAGTATCAGCGAGCGATGTCGCACTTTTCTACCCTGCAGCGGCCAGAATGCAAGGGGTGGGGGGCATGTAGAAATTTTGTGAACACGAAACAAAGAAGAAGCTGCTCAGGCAAAAAACAGGCTTCAATTTTTTATTTTGGTGACGGCAGTTGGCGGCAGGCCGAAGCCTGAATTGTGCTTCTTGCCGTGGCGGTTGAGGTGAACGCTCTTGCCCAAGTAGCGCTACGGCAATTCACTCAGTGGCTGTGGATCGAACACCCAACCTTCCAATTGAGAGGCGGACACTTTACAACTAAGCTATTGCCGCACCAGGTTCCGATTCTTATGAAGCTGCGTAAATCTTCGCCGGTGAAAGTAGACGATAAATGTAACTCAAAACAAAAAATAAGAATATTGAAGGCTGTCTAAACTATTCGTTACAATTTCAATCAAAAGCAAACGAAACGTAGCAGTTGTCACCTCGTAGTATTCTGTGCAATTTCAAGCTGGGAAACTCGAAAACAAGTATGTGTGGCTTAACTCCCTTCTCAGCCACAGCGAAGTACTGTCCGGAAGGGTGCACCTATGGATGCAAAGCGAGCAGTTTGTATGACTGTTCGGCTAAAACGAAAAACTAGAATAAGTAACAAACGGAATTCCGAGCACAACCAAAGACAGTGGAACTTTCAGGAAAACAAAAATTACGAACAAATTTTCTAATTCGCAAAAGCCCAACTAGAGTCCTGCCAGACCAGTGGTTCTCATCCCTTTTTCTACCACGCCTCCCTCAAGTAATTGTCCTTTATTTCAAGCCCCCCTGACTTTAAATAAGCTGTAAAAACAAATGTATTTATTGGTAAATTTAATGAGCAAACTGTTCATGTTGTAGGGCAAAGTAAGGGCTCGCGCCCCCCTGGAAATTCATTGACGCCCCCGGTTAAGAACCACTGCTCTGGATCGATAACACGACTTCAAGTCACAATTTTCGCACAGAAACTGCCCCCCTCCCCCAGCTACATGCTAAAAGTTGAGAAAAGCCAAAGCTTGGTCGACAATCGAAAACAACGATTTAGTCTGAAAGAAAGTCTGATAATCGCAACACACGCTGCAGTTCTTACGGCCATTGCGCCGATGCCTCCACCGCCGCAGCTTCTGATGTATTGGTGTTCTCCGGTGGTCAGGTTTAGAAGATGGATCTGAACAAAAAGAAAACCAAGTTTCGTACAATTTTCCTTAACCACGTAACAACATGGAAACAAGCCGCTGCAGCGAGGTGCCACGTAAATGTGCTTTTCTCCCTTCGCTACGCGTTGCATATTTTCAACTTCGAAATGCATGCTACGTTTTTTTAACAGAGCATCTCTTCAAAGAGAGAATGAAGCAACTATCCGCAAGCAGCGGTTCTAAGCTCGATTCTCATATTTGAGTAAGTGCGTTACCAAGTCAACATGAAAAATAAAAATTTACTGCGAAACTTATGAGATAACCACGTAAAAAAGGACAAAACAGTTTTTTTCACTTTTCTGGGCTATTTCAGAAGCTCTGCTCAGACATACAACCTTGTGCAGCAGTCAACGATATTCTGATACAACTCGTATAATTTGAACATATTTTTTCCCGCTAAGTAATCAATTTTGGGGGAGGTGCTAAAATATCAATTTAAAAAGTCCTGCATGAGCGCCACATAAAGCGTTGCAAAATTCGCAAACACTGCAAGATTAGACTGGTGTTTCAGTAGAGCGCTGGAATGAAATTTTCCAAGTAACTGCAAACTCGGTAGCTATTAAAGTCAAGTATTTCTCGTATTTTCAGTTAAATATTTTGCTAATTGAATGCCTGCATTACTATTTTCGGTTCGTTATTCTGACTTGAATTACGAATCTTCAAAGATCTTTCACGGCAACCTGCCGTGAGTCTTCATTGCGGCGTTTCTTTGTAGCGTTGCAGACATGTTTATGTTTTCCGAAAATTCGCAAACGTTCATTTTGGCTTATGTTGATGTCAGTGACTAGCTCCAGATCCAACAGACCGTTTTTCACAAGCAGAGTTTTTCTACGACGGCCGCACAGCATCCTATCCTCAGACAATTGCATGTAATCCTACCAAGATCACAGTCATTAAAAGGTTTGTACCAAATTCCCGGCAGCATATAAAGCAGTTGGTCCTTTCAGCAGATGCAAATTGCAGCGCTTTTTGCAATCGTATCCAAACGAGTGGAAAAACTGAAGTAAGTTGGATGGAATTCCGGACTCCTGGCTGACTATTGCATCTGATTGAAACTCCTACAAGCAACATTAGAAACTTACATATCAAAAGAGCAAAAAAGCAGAGGATCTCTACTCGCTGGTCAAAATAAGTTTTTATATTTGCCAACAACAGCACACATATAAAAATATGCACGATCACCATTTACATTTTTTACAATGTACCGCAGTCTACTGAAAAAACTTGGCAGTGCCTCTGTAAATCGTATTCCAATGTTTAATTTTACAATACCAATGATGTGCAACCTTAGTTTGCATTTAAAACCTTACACGAAATCCTTTTCATAAACCCACAAAATCTAGCAATTTCACAGGTTCTAAGCAAAAACATCAATACCTTACTTACTCAACAATTTTTGCAATTCTGCCTATCTAACGAAAATTTCAATATTTCATCTCAACAAAAACCATTACAGATGATATATTGTATTTTTGGAAAATTAAATTTGAGTGTAAAAAATACTTGCAACAACCAACGATTTAATGGAAACCGTATTGAATAATTCAAAAAACAAATGAAATGGTTTTTGGTTCTATTTGAATAAGAGCTGATGATGCCTACCTCGTAGGCGAAATATATACTCTGTAAGACGTCGGTGTCTGATTCCTTGCTGGGAAAGGATTCATATTATTTCTTATACAACATCATACAACTTTCGAGTTTTAACCTGTTCCAGCTTTTGACGAATTGCAAAACATATAGTCTTAAGCTAACATGAGGTTAAAAATGATTTGCTTGGAAGCACTAAAATGTGGTACAACTTTGTCATAATATAGGGTTGCCATACGTCCAGAATTTCCCGTACATGTCCAGAATTTTGATGTCAAAATTTTTGTCAGGAAACAATTTTTAAAAATGCTCCAATGTCTGGAATTTTGACAGTTAGGAAATTACGTTTAACTTGAAACAATGTGCATGTGCTGTAAAGATGAGAACTTAAACATTTACTTCTTAGGTTTTTGCCAGCATCTAGAATATTTTTTCTGAATTCGACCTAGTTTGCCATGTAGCACTTGTTTTTGCCTGAATTGGACCTCCAGCGTTTGTTGTCAGGAAAAGCAACCATTGAGACTGTAAGGAATTTTGCCTCTTCAGATATAGTAACCCTATCTTAATATTACGTGCTATATTCAAGACAAAACTTCAGCCATGGCAGAGACAAATTTTAACATATGTGATTAAACAAAAGGGCGATATCATCAAACAATATGAGCTGCTGTGTATTACATACAATAAAGGATGTAGGATTATGCCATACACCAAGAGTGAATCCTTGCATTCCATATAAAAGCAAGTTTTCAGTTCTCTGCACAAATGCTTGCTGTAGTGCAGAAAAAGGTTAACTTCTCTAATCGTAGAGCACAAACGAATATGCAAATTTATCAAATGGTCATGCACAAGTAAGTCAAACAGTCACTTAAATTTTCAAAGAAAAAGATTCTACAACATTCCTACATTCAATAAGCATGTAAAGTTAGCCTTACATCAAGGTTATAGTAAAAATCTGAAGGTGGCCCTTCTTCCTCCTCGAGTTTTGTTCCTACAAAAAAACAACCAACACTTTAAACCATAAAAATGTTGTTAAAAACACAAAATAACATAAATTGTATAAGGCAGGTGAAATATTTCACAGATTTCGAGTGCAATTGTATTTTTCTTTATAAACACAAAGTCAGTAAGACCAACCTCTAAACTTGCAACTCGACTAGTCATTTAAAACACAAAAGTGCACACAACAAGACCAACATTCATTAACTGCAAACAATCACACACACACACATACAACTGAATAATTTCTAACTCAATACATCCCTCACTTTTTTTAAATGACAAAACCCAGGTCAATAACATATTACATTTTATACTTATTTTTTTAATTAAAATTTTTTTGTATAATTAAAAAAAATATAATTACAAAAACAAAACTAAGATATTTGGTCATGTGGCATTTGGTCACCAGACCCAACTGCCAGAACTATTTTAAAATAAAAGATTGTTGTTACATACATTAATAGCTAACGAACAACAGTTGAAGCTATGCATACATCTTGGCATTAAATGATTAGCATCATCAGAGCACTGGAAATTATTACCTTGTTTTTCATTCCCAGTTTTTTCTGTAGGAGTGTCTACAAGAGGGGGCTGAAGTGCTTCAACACTTTCTTCTTGACCATCAATGGCACTATTCTTTTCTTGCTCTTCTTTTTCCTCAGTAGTCTCTTTGTCTTCATCAGTTGTTTTACCAGTGGAAGCAGCATTCTCTTCACTTATCTCCTGGTTTTGCTTTGCATTATCAACAGTCTTTCCAGCTTCTTCTTCATCTTTGTTGCTGTCAGGATCTTGATCATCTGGTTGAGGGGGTGAAAGTTGAACTTCATTTTGTGGTTCTGATTGCTCACCTGGTTTTTTCTCTGTTGGTTCAACTGCAGAATCAATATCTTCAGTCAGCTTCGATTGTAAACCATGGTCATCAGTTTGATCAGTATCGTTTTCTGCAGCTTCTTTAGATTCTTGTTCCTTAGTATCTTCGTTACTTTCATCTCGTGGAGTTGCTTGAGAAGGATCAAGGTCACTAGCATGTGTGTCACCTTTGTCATCTGCAGCAACAGTTTGTAAATTGTCATTTTGTTCTTCTGCAGCTTCACTGGGAGAAGTGCCAGGTTTGTCTTCTGCAGTACCACTAAGAAGAGTCTCATCTGCATCCTTAACAGTATCACTGACAATAGTGTCATCTTTGGTTTCTGCAGCACCACTAGGAAGAGCATCTGCAGCAGCATCACTGGGAAGACTGTCATCTTGGTTTTCTCCTGTAACATTCACAAACGTTTTGACTTTTTCAGTATCACTCGGAGTAATGCCATTTTTGTCAGACAACTCTGTACTTAGCTCCTCCCTTTCAGCAGATGGTGCTTCTACTGAGACTTCCATGGGAACTGCAGATGCATCCATTTCCTTAGTTTGCTCACTTGCTACAATTATGGCATCATCAATGTTTTCCTTTGTAGTATCCTCAGGTATAACATCTTCCTCATTGCTTTGCACTGAATCTTTTTGGACATCAGATTCTGCATTTGTTTCCTCTTCAGGTATTGGCTGAGCACTTTCAGCAACTTGAGATTGCACAGTGCTCTCTGGAACACCGTCTGATTCTCCAATAGGATTTTCAGTTTCTTTTTCTGGTTGAAGGTCATTTGCATCTGAAGTTGAAGACATTTTACTTTCCTTGGCACAACTGTTTGTAAAACTTTGGGATTTTAAATCAGGTACAGATTCATATTCTGAAAACAAGTGGAGCCATTAGATGCTTTCAAAAATGTAATTTTACAAAAACTTGACCAACTACTGGAAGTAGTATTTTTAAATAATTTTTATTTGGGACTTCATCACATGAGCACAACTTGGTTTTAAAGTGGTATTTTTTAAATGGCAAATAATACCAATTCAAAAAAATGTAGAAAACAATTCTTGTTACAAACTTTAATCAGGAAATATACTGATATGAACGATGAGTTTACAACAGCTAAAACATAAAAATTTGAATATTGATACTGGTGATCTCATTCAAATGTTTTTGCAGTGCTTTGAATTTAGCAAGTTTTGTGATGAGAAAAAATTACACATCTTGACAATAACATGCATCATGCAAAGCTTTGACTTTTATAAGTGCATACAATTTTCAAAATATGCTGCAGTTGCATGCGTCTTGAATGAAATAAACCCTTTCTTATTCAATTACACAACCTCGTATATGATTCTAATATTGTGAAAAGGAAATTGAATGATAAACACATGAAGAGAATTCACAACATTTCAAAACAAACTGCTCAGAATATGTTATTTTTTCTAAGTGGCAATGGCTGGCACTGTTAGCACATCTGCAAACACTCAGGCTTTTGGTGACCAGGGGTCTCACTCAGAAGCTGCTATGTGTGGACCTAAGAAAGCTGACATATCATATGTATAACATGCCTAGGCACACCTTTTCCCATTTATAAAGCAATGAAGTCTCAACAAATTGCATAAACTTAAAACAGTTGAAAATATTAGTATAAAATAAAAATATGGAAATTATGAAGAAAGATGAAGATATCAAAAACCTGAAAATATGAAGAATATCAAAATTTGAAAATATGAAGCCTTCACAATATTAAAAAACGAAAAACTTGAAAATATATATAGACATAAAAGCAATGGATAAGAGGCTACCTCATTCAATCCCTAGTCTGATAAATCTTTCGTTGTACTGCTCACAGCCTGCTCAAGCAATACCTGTCAAAAACCTTTCCTATTGTTACTACCTTGTGTATCATACTTACAAAGTTTTTTTCATTTCACGTGGCTTACAATCAAGGGTGGCTTACAATCGAGGGCAGCTAACACTGTTTTTTCTTTAGCTTATCGAAAGGTCCAGATGACATTCAATTTTTACTTGGATACATTTTGTCGACCAAATTCTTTTTCGCATTTTTTTCTGTTTAGCACCACATGCACACTTTGTCATAAGAGGGATTATGATGAACAGAAGGCAGTTGCAGTGGTGTAAGCCAGTGGCATAGCCAGCACAAAATTTTGGGGGGCAAAAAAAGTAATGCAAGCCACTTTTCAGTAAAAGCCACATCACTAAACATTTTGCAAATCTACACTACTCTCAAATGATGTAATGCTTTTTTAACAGCACATTGGGAGTAACATACCTATTGACACAGTAGCAGTTCACACATTTACTATGCCAAAGCCTGTTTTAATAACTATGGCAAGCTCTTGATGTGCAGAATATCATACCTTACTTTACAGGCCTGCAGCAAAAATTAGTTGATGGTGACAGGGAAAAATATAAGCCACCATTTGTTGTGAGCTGCCTTGTATATCGGCTACATAAAATGATTAAATAAGATGGCTTATAATCAAATAAATCTAGTAGTACCACTACCACGTCAATAACACATTCTCATATTATTAAATTAGTATGATTTATGAAGACTTTGTCACAGGTTTGTTTGTAACCAAGCTAAGTTGCAGTTTATAGCCATCGCTTGACAAAATAGATTGCCTAATACTTTTGCAGTGGCTAGAAAAACCCATACATGAACATCTATATCTACATGACAAAAAAACTAAACTGATACATACATGTCTAAAGACTACCTATATTATGAAAATAACTATGACAAATTTTGTTGTGATTGAGTAAATACGTGTACATGCACCAACGAACATATATATCTAAAGCTAATTGTAGTATACATTTTATTAATGAAGGCCAAACAGCATTAATTTGACCACAAAGTCAAGATCTGTTCATTTCAAATCTTGTTCAAACTAACAAAAGTTGAAAAAATATTAATAACAGAGACAAAAGGCAATTGTTTTGGTGCACTAAACACAGGCCCAAAGGGTATATATATTTTCTCTACTGCAGAATCTGTGGACAGTATCATGATAGATCAGCAAGATTTCAAGTTATGGGTATTACCCAGACCTTGTGGGCAAAATGATTTATAAAATTTGGCCTATTTCTTTGGATTTTTCACATCGAACTTCTTAGGATTCAATCTTGTTCTTTATCAGGTATATCATAGAAATGATTTTACATGTTCTGCATGATACACATTTGTATCATCTTTGCTTTTACATGTCACTAATTTATCAGAAAGATGGTTTGCATTTTGATTCTAGATCTGAAAATTACTGTTGACTGCATAATGAGGTCCTGTGCTAAGCAGGAATAGCCTTCAAGTAAAATAAATACATTTTGAATGAATCTGAAATAAAAACACGAAAAAAGCTAACGTGCAGCTCTAGATAAACCATATCATTGACAATTTATAAATATTGTTTGTTCTGCACAATCTTCAGGTATTTAAAAAGAATATTTCATTTGTCTTCCTATAAAAACTTTGTACTCAAAACTGCACCTCACTGAGTGCATTTTTTTAATTATTAAAAACTTGCTCAGCAATATATTACACTTTCCTCATTTAACCTTTTCCCCTAGCGAAAAATAGTGAAATATGAAGCATATGATACTTGGCATGCATTAGGCACCATAAATGTATAAGCAAACAAAACTAAAACCTCCAGTTCTTCACACTAAGAAATGCATCAAAAATCTGAGATCAAGAGATTCTTATATGTCAAAAGGCAAGCTTTGACAGAAACAAAACAACATGACAATAAATATCTAAAAATTTATGCAGGGCCACAAACCATATATGTTCACATGTACAACTAACAAGTCACCAAACNAAAAAAATTCTTGGTAATGTGAGTGCTTTAAGGAATTCCAAAAACAAACAAGTGTTCACAGTGATNCATATTCACCATCTGTCATTATCTCGTTGTTAGACTAATCAGAGCTACAATTCTAGAAATCTNAATAATAAGAATTCAGCCATTAGTATTATTCTTAATTTGCATGTATTTATCACAGCTGGACTGATACTTTCAAAATTAGTCTTCCCACATTTACCTAACATAAACCCATAAAGAAATACAAAAATTTCAAATTTGATACTAAAAACCAAAGCAACTTGCCTACATTATCTCCACAAACTTTTTCAGCTCTTACTGGATTATGCCCACTTTTTGTAAGAAACAAGAGCAAATTAATGAGCCAATAAAACCATATAGTTACCACAAGTGTCAGTAACTTTAAATTGGCAATTTGTTGCATCAGTGTATTGGGTTACAGTTTATTACATCCCCCTTAATTTGCTTTGAATTGCAAGTACATGAATAGCTGTTACCATAAAGTAGTATTTTTCAACCGGGGTTCTGCCAAACCTCAGGGTTCCACTTAAACATAGACATAAAATATAGATGCTATATTTCTACTCATCTGATTTATTACATAAAGTATGGATGCTTGGATCATTACATAGGAATTCATGAGCAATGCAAACATTTGCAGAATGTTCCGCTGCACTAAATAGGTTGAAAAACGCTGCCAAAGTAATAAAATCCAATGTTCAAAGCTTAGTGTTTCATGCACAAAAGCGTATACAAATTTAACCAAACGTGTTGAAGGCATGCTGTGTTAGCACTTGCACAGACAGTGATACAACAGTGCTAATTATTAATAGTGACTTCAGCAGACACATAAGTTCATGGTAACCTTGTAACGACAAATTAAAGTGCACATGCAAGCTAATGAAGTTTTATTATTGACTGAAACACGTGCATCCATCTTACTGAAATATGTTTCTGGATATATGTTTTGAACACAACCATTTTCGTCTTCCATCAGACAAAATTCTTTTGTGTCTTTAGTTGCTGCAAAGTCTTCCTTGCTCATTTGCATGAAACCTAGAGATACAGGTTTTGGTGGTCTGCTGCATCCATCACCAACACTGGAATCCCCAAAGCCACCATGAACAACTTTAGAAAAATCTGAAGGAACAGCTTCAGTGCAGGTGTTTTTCAAATATTTCTTTTCACCAAATAAATTTTGTGTTAATGCATTCTCATCATACACTAACAAATCTTGTTGATCATAGCTAACATTTTCCATTTTATGATCTGGTGTAACAAATGCCTGTTTTTCTGGTTCATTTTTCCATTCTGGATCATCAGCATGCTTAACTCTATACCTTTGCAAAGCAACTTTCTTTAAAATGTGTGTTGCAGCTACCAAATTTTTTGGTTTGTTTTGCTTTGGAGGATGAGGTTCTTTCTTTTCCATTCCTGTTTTGTTTCAAAAGAAGAGTAAAATCCTTATCTACAAAACACATCAAAATTGCAGTTGTTATTACTTAATCCACAGCTAAGATATCATTATCAAATATGTAGCTATTTTCACATACTGACCAAACCGCAATATACAATGTCAAAGTAATTATTCTTTTTAAAAGAAACAATGTTCATGTGACAGAAGCATCTTTAATGGCACTCACCATTCAGTGTCAACAATTTTTGCAAACACACTGAGCAAGGCAGTTAGTCATTTCAAAGATTTTATGAATGCAAGTGCTACGTTTTCTAAACTTGGTTTCTTGTTCAATTTCATTTTACTACAAAAATAAAATCATCTCAGTCTACAAATGTATTCTGTAGATGTTGTGCAAATTGATATCAATAAGCATTGATGCAACATAGGGCTCCCTTTGCAATGAAAATACTGTAGCAGTGCACACATATCATTGTTTCACCTGCCCAGTTTTCACATCAAATAAAAACTAAACAGCAAAAAAATTAAAATTGCCTTAACGGCTAATAGCAGTATTCTGCATGGTGGTCAAGTCCAACAAAGTTTTATGTTCATACTGTTTGAAGTTGAAAGTAGGCTACTGCACGTTGCATATATGTGTATGACTGTACTTCTCTTGTGCAAACTGCAACTTTTTGAGGTTGAAATATTTGGAGTTTAAGACCTTATTATCATAGACAATGCAGTGAACATAAAAAATGAAATCCAATGACATCAACAACAATCACACAATGTCTGGATTCATAACCTCATATTAAGATCAGTTGTTAATATTTTATAAAAGTTTTTGACATCAATGATGCTGAACTCAAAACATAACAACAACGCATGGAATGGATCCTTGTTCATTGAAAATAAAGAATTGCACAAGGACAAGCAATTATTCAAAATGCAGTCTCTTGTGTGAAAATGAGGTGTATGTTGCATCAAGTCAAACACTGAAAAATGAGTGGGTTATAGTCATTATGAATTATCATTGCAAAAGCAAGCATATCATCGGAACAAGATCAGTAACAGACAAAATGATAGAGTCTACTAAGGACTGCCAGTAACACATTGTAAAATATGTTTGTTGTGTTAAATTAATTTTATTTGGTGATAATTGGCATTGTAAGGAGAAACAACAAATTAGTGGAAGGGCACCCAGGCATTGAATATAGTGGAGGGTTATCGAGTTGTTGCCCCTCAACTGTTTTGATTACTGTAAGCTTTGTTACTGTCCAGGTCCAACTCAAAGTGTTGTGTGTATGTGGCAAAGAGCTCCCAGATGATCATTTACAGTTTTACAGGGAATGCTCTATCACAATCGGTCTTTCTTAGTGGGTCAGGTGCTCAGATCCACAAGGATGTGAGCATGGTAGAGAAAATATAAACCCAGCTAAAATAAAACTCTACCCAGGTTGTCATAATCACTTCACTTAGCAAGCTCTACAATTGTTTGCAGTGGTCTTAAACATGGGGATAATTGCTGGAAACTCCTGGGATCAAATATGCTGCAATGCAGTGTTTGAACTTTATCATCCATCACATATTCATTTACAAGTCATCCATGCAGTATGACACATTCTTAGACCCATATTACTATAGACACTGCCACTTTATAAAGGGTAGAAGTTATAGTTCACATAAGACCCAGTCTTGCATCAAGCCTGGCAAAAGAGAACTATACCCCTTTTCAGAATAAAGTCAGTTTTGTTAAAGATTTGGTGCCTTAAGACCCTATNAAACTAAACTTGGTTAGCAGCCTAGCACAAACTAGCTGTTTTGAGTGGTGGTTCCCAACCAGGGAGGAATTTCATGAGTTCAGGAANGGAATTTCCACTTTATAGTTAAGTTACCTCATTGTTAAGTGTTGTACTTCTTTTTTAAGTTAACATTGGCTNTTTCAATTAGTTATATCACTTTATATTTGTTGCAAGTTATTTAGTGGACTATCACATGTTCTTGTTGACAAACTTTAGTACCATTATTTCACAACAAATAGTTTTTTGTCCTACTTTTATTAGTCAAGTTATTGCTGTCACTAAAGGCCATTGTTCCAATTGCAGTTCATACCAGCCTACAAACTCGAACAGGGGTGGAACGATAGTTGATAAAATAGGAATGAAAGTTCCAAAATGAGCAAAGGGATGAATGCATCATAAAAGGTTGGGAACCACTGGTTTAGACAGTGGTACCAGTCCTACCAACCACACTCACAAGAATCACTGACCAGGTTGCTTTGGAAAACTGCTGCTTTTGCTTTGCACTCACTGTTAGTCTCAGTGCAATTACTATATCACAACCACTGTTCAATAAAACCAGCAATCACATACATCAGGGGTGGGGAACCTATTTACTATCATGAGCTGCATGAATTGTGCATTATCGCTAGCGGGCCACAAATCAATTAATTTTGTCCTAAAACTCCACATTTATCTAACTATGAATAAGAGTGACTTCTCTTGACTTACTGTCTAAGAACCTGCTTATCAAGAAACTTCATTTAAATGCGATGTGGTGTTTCAATACGGGTAATGAAAATTCTGATGCAGGCCATATCAAATGTTCACGTGGGTCGCATTTAGCCCATGGGCCACAGGTTCTCCCAGGCACGTAGCTGGGGGGGCAATTTCCCCCATTGTGTGTGTCCCCAATTCTGAAAGTAGCACCAAAAATTTTCCGGTCAATCAAACTTTTCTGTGTAAGCCAGTGGTTCTCAAACTGTGGTACGCGTACCACTAGTGGTACGCGAGGGCTTTTCAGGTGGTACGCAAGCAGCTTTCCTGTCATATTCGAAAAGCTTTGTTAATTCGTTTC
>JGI24158J21664_10000274_pt1 | contig 42169 bp, 37 predicted proteins | sample Ectturendosymbi3_FD_21664 | JGI IMG/M metagenome (IMG submission 21664) | reverse complement strand
AGCAAACTGGATCGGTTTCAGGCGCCACTTCACAAATCGTTGGTCTGGAAGTCCAAGAAACTGCCAGTTCGTTTTTTCTGCTAAAACTTTTTCCAGATTCTGATCGCATTTTGCTGTTTCGTGACGTAAATATGTGGTTTTTGGTTACGTAACTATGTGTTGTTTCGTGACGTAACAATGCGTTGTTAGCAGACGGACAGATATGTATCATAGCTGGTCGAGACAACGGTGAAATAACTTGCTCCAACTCGTTCACGCAATTGTGGAGACTTCGTTTAAGTGACTGCTTAAAACGAGTGAGTATTTTAGATTTGGCAAAGAAAAATTTTTTTCCCTGTTGCTCTTGGCCGTGTTGGAAAAATACAAATTCAACACAGTGCATGTTGCTACAGTGAAATTTTGAATGTTTATGCTTTGTGCTTTAGCCATTGAAAAACATTGTTCAGGTGAAAACAAAACTTCTTCGACCTTTTAATTTTTGCGGCTGTTTTTTTGACTGGTTTCAAGCCTTTCATTTTTGGTGCAATGTAGGCAGTCTTGTATAACGTTTATGCAATGGAGACTAGCGTGTATAACAATTTTTATATCTCGCTGTTTGCAGAAAGATCAAAGCAGCGTTTCTGTGACTTGCATTTGCGCGGCGAGGATTGCCACGTCATCGTTTCTGGGAAATGAAAGCGATTACATCCTGGTGGCCGATTCACTCTGCAACTTGTATGTCATTCAAAATGGACAAGTTCGTCGCATCATCAAGCTGCCGTCTGTCGTCACATCGGTAGGTGCCTCTGCGCTGTGTAGACAGCCAGGTTTAGGCTACGTTTTGTGCTGCTAATGGTTGAACTTATTCTTGCTTTGGAATAATTTAAACAGTAAAAATCGAAGGTTAATGTTAACTTAATGGAACCAGATAACTTTTTGTGAGTTGAGTTGATTTTTATTGGCAAGCGTTAAACAGCTTCATGCAAATTACAGTTGAAGTGTTGGGAACCCGAAAAAAAACAGTTTGTTTCGTCGAACACACCTCGTAATTTCTATCATGTTTCAGAGTTGATGGTAGAAGTGTTGGGAAATTTAGAGTCGTGATACCGTTACGTTTTTGAAAGGGATTGCAGTCTGCTGGATGATCAACGTAGTTGCGCAGGAGCGCTGGGTCGCAACCGGTATCTATCGTGGTTTGCTCAGTTCCGCAAAGAGCTGAGCATGGCAGAGAAAGTGTAAACCCAGCTAAAATGAAACTTTGCTCGGGTCTCTATAACCCATGTAGTTAAATAACATAACGTCTTTTTTGTCTCTATAACCCATGTAGTTAAATAATATAACGTCTTTTTTGTTAATTGTTGTTTCACTCACTGCTGCTATAAGTGTTTGTTTCTGCATATCTGACAGCAGGTACAAAGTTGATCAAAATTTTTCCTTCAGCTTCTAATTTTCACATGAAGATTGCAAATGTCATCTGGCTTTCTATTTGCCATGGTACAATTAATATTAATGATATTTGCTAGAGATCGACCGATATGGCTTTTTAGGGGCCGATACCGATATTTCTAAAATTTGTAAATCTTGTTTTCTGCTTCATTATCACAAATGTAATGTATTCTGTGCCTTACATTTTATTCAAAAACTTAAAAAATCAGGATGCATTGAGCTGAAATTTTTCAAATTGCATCAATTTCAATATTTTGCTATTATTTTTAATCAATCTGATTAATGATGATGCTTTTGTTTCGGCTGCGACGGCCGATGCGTGCTTCATGGTTCATCTTGTCTACTTGTTTATGAAAACCCACCTGCTAGCGTTGCTGCAAGCTCACTGTTTTGACCTGGTTCGTTGTGCTTCCTTGCTCAAGATGTCTGGATGCGTTAGGAATGAAACAGCGCAGTGGCGTAGCGTGAGCGATTTGACTACACATGCAATTTTGGTTTGCGTCTCGATGACGTCATCGTGCTCAGTTAACGGCAGCACGATCTGTTTGCAAAAGCTTCCAAGCAATTGTGATTCAAACACGATGCTGTGTCTCTCAGAATTTCAGCTCTTGCGCATTTGGTGCTTTGCTTTCCGATCGCAACACATGCACCAGTTTGTTTTGACATGGCAATGCCATGAAGTTCACTTGGACTTACCACGTCGTTCACTGTGACAATCACACATTCAAGCAGAAGATTAATAACCATATTTTTAACTTCAGTTCTAGAGGTTTGGTGAATCACTAACCAGGGCTTAAGTAGATTGTGACTAAATCCGTACCATGGCGCTGGTACCACCACACTGATGAAACAGCCAAAATCTAAGTAACCAAATTTCTAGAACGGGAAGTTACCAAGAAATAATGACCACAGCACTGTCAAGCTAGCTAAATGGAACAAATAGAAATTATCATTTTCTATATAAAAACACGAATTGTTTACACAGCCTCATTCACCATGAGGAGATCAAAACATGAGAAATATACAAGTCACACAAACATCACAAGCAATTCAGATTTATGTGCATATGACAGGATGACAACATAAATAACTGTACTTATGAACTTACATGTGCATACCTTTCAATGGTTGAAATCTCATAACACCAAACATGTTAGGCCAAAGGTGGAAAGACTTATTACTGCAGTGCATGACACTTTTCTCAGCAATTAGGCTATTGGATTCACTGTAGCACTTACTTCAGGACAAAACTGCACAAAACTTACGAAGCAGAAGATAAAAAATATATAATTTTCATACCTATGGCACACATCTGTGGTAAAATCAACAGTCAATGCTCAAAACTTGCACATAACAATAAAGGCATACTTTGGCAAGCACGTTTTTTAGACAAAGTGCCTAAAATAGGCACTTAGGACGTACAGTAGCTTATGGTCAAGGTATTTTTTCAAAGTCTAATGTTGTGATTTTTGGTTGTCCAGCAACATTATTGCTGGTTTGACCAAACGTGTTGTGAGCTGCAGAAGCTGTCAAGTGTGATTCAGTCGTATCATGGCATCCAGCTTCTGCAGCCTACTATTCAAGTTATTCACATCGACCCACATTGTGCTGATCCCCAGACTGAACGATCTTTGTTAGAAAAAAAGCAGACACAGCAAGCAATAAAACTAATCTGTTGAACTGCTTCCACATAATCAGTTGAACTTGTCATATAGGTTTGGGTTGAATTTCCTTAGAAAACCATTGTTTGGCTTTAGCCTACCAGCTTAAAGTCTGGTGTTGTCCTAGTTAAGTATCTGCACCTAGTAGACAACCTTTTCCATTTATTTTTATAAGCACTTGGGCTAAAACTTGCCTAATATTGCTACGCCATCCCAACAGCTACTTCCTCACCATACCTACCATTTTTGTTCTAATATGATGTAATTGCAAGTTGAAATGCAAACTTTACAAATTGCTCCTTCCCTGTACTCTGCAAATCCAACACAGAGCTACAGCAGGTCATGTGACAAGATTCAGGTTTCCAGCTCGGTTGCGTCACACGAAGCGAAAGCAAAACTGAAAATTGCATGCCTTGATTCCAATAGCAATTTTGCTGTGTTTACGGAAAGTAAATTTGCCGGTACCCCAAAACAAAAAATTTCGCTAATAAACATACACTTTTGAATAGAACAAATTTTGTACTACAACATACTACCAAAAAAGGTTGTTCAGCTTTAACACCTTTGCGCATTTTTAGAAAAAACTTGATTATTTTCGAAATTTTTTTCGGACACACGCATTTAATCGCAGGTTTTGCATGCGCGTTTCCCGTTCCGCATGCGTGTTTACCTAATTTTTTTTTGCGGAATTCAATAGCAAAACCAAACACGTTTGAAAGGCTCCTTTACGAGAACTAACTTAAATTGTAAAAAACCTTTGACAACGAAGATTTGCGAGGAGTTTTGTTTGTCTTTGTGTTTATGATTTAAAACTATATTTAAAGTTTTGAAGTGAATAAGTTTTATTCACTGAAAGCGAGGCATGCTTTGCATTCACTGACGCTACGCCGCTAAAAACAGCGTTTTGTCAACACCTACTGAGGCCGATGAAATCGGCCGTTGTGGCCGATACCGATATATCGGTGAATCCAAACATCGGTCGGCCGATATATCGGTCTATCCCTAATATTTGCTGTTAATCTCCAAATAATCAGTGATAATACCAGAAAGATTAACATAACTGACCTTTTCGGTTTTTGGGACTTCTAAGATAATAAACGAACTCTGAGATATACAGATATGACAATAAAATGGTTCTGGGCTTGAAACTAGTTCAGCAAATTGCTCATCAGTAAGATTGGGACATTTTCAACTCTTGCAGAAACATCACGACAGTATATAGATATTCTACTGCTCCTTGATCAATTACTTCACTACAATCTGGGGGGCAATGATCCACGGTGATTGTGTGAATGGCTGAATTATGTAGAATGAAATAGAGAGCAACAATATCCAATCTCATCGAATCTGCTTCAGTTTTGATTGCAAAGCTGGGGAACCTTCGTCATACTGCAAGTGCAGTGTAACTCCATTCTTTGCCCATTATGAACTTCAAGTTACATTTTTTTTTCTTAAACCGTATACAGCGGTTGAAGTGACGACAGTTGATTTTGATGAGGCTCTCGTAAATAAATACGCGTGTTTGGGGATGATTTTTATTGTGAGTACGGAGCCTACATGGGTGGTTGAAGACTGAATCTCTGATTGTCCTTGAGCAAAACTTGCAACGATGATGGTGGGTTGCCGGTTGGTCTTCGAGGCCGGAGACAGTCTGTTTGAGACACTAATATCTTTGGCAGATAGGTCTACCTGCAAAAGCTTGGAGACACCTATTACCAGTTAATTAGTGTTCTCACTTTCTTCCCAGGCCAGTCCTTGAAACTCAAGGCCTTAATGATGGCCATACTGGTCGAGGTGGTCAACATTCTCTTGCGTTTGGCTCGCGTCAGCCTCAAACTTGCCGACATGATCTTTAAGGTCTTGCTTCTCGACACGCCAAGTCATTACCTCATCGTCCGTAGAGTGAAGATGTTTCATCATCTCTTACTGGTCAGATAGGAACTGCTGGCTCTTGTGAATCTCCCTCATCTCCTCTATCGGCTGGACAAGGTCAATGTTCTCGACAAGAGTTTGACATCTTGTCAAGTTTGTCATTGCTATTCTTGGCATCCAGCTTAGTAGCTTGGTTGCTGGTGTAACCATGCTTCTCAGCAGCATTTAAGTTGAGAGAGGTTATCAAACAGAAAGCCAATAAACAACCAGTGCAGATGGGCTCAGCAGACAAGCTGGTGTTGTTGAATGGATCATCAGCATTTGTAGAACACACTAAGAGTGGTGGGAATAATTTTTAATCAGTTTGTTTACAACGCACCCTATTTTTCCAAATCTCATTCAAATGGAAAGCCTCTGCGTGTTATGGAAAGATCCTCCATTTTATGGATACTTAACTTGTATGCAACTGATTGAATGTTGCCCTGAGACCAAAGACAATAACCCCAAGTACTCAATGTTGTCTGCACAATGTTACTGGCAGAAGCTTTAGTAGCACAAAACAGTTTCTATCAAAGGCGCGGGAAAAACAATATCGCGAAACTCTCGCGGTAATTATGACGATTGTTCTGACTGTGATCGAAGTAACGGTTAACGTGTGAGTTTAATTTTTTTTTTATAGAAGATTGTTTATTTTCGTGCAGATGGATTTCGGACATTTCTTGGAGACGGAGACTGTGAACCAACAAGACCCTGCCAGACAGTAAGTTTGAAATTTGGAAAATGCTTTGAAAAAAGAACAACCTTGAAGTATACATGTTGCAGAACCAGCCAACAGGATAAACAACAAAAGTCTTCGCTCAACTGTTGTAAAAGTAAAAACGACCCCAACGTTTCAGCCAACTGACAGCAGGCTTTCATCAGGGCAAATGGCGACTCGAGCAGGGAAACATTGAAATCCACTAAACGCGCGTGATTGGATGACGTGGTGATAACGCTTATTACGTTGAAGAGGCACATTTAAAGGGAGAACAGATAAACCTTGGAAGTATTTTTCGAAGAAGAAATGAAAAAACTTCTGTGGAACTAAATGCAAATCTGTGATTCCAGTTGGAGCGCTGTGCCGTTTTTGTAAAGTGTTTTATTGCATAGCATGTTGTCTTGGTATCAAAATCAACCAAGGCGCTGAGATTTGAAAGTGAGCTTGCTACCAACTTTCTTATTAAGCTCGCGATTCGCTTTAGATAAAATGAATGTAATGTTTGTTGCTTTTTCTTAATCATTGTCAGATAAACAATGAGTGTTTCTTAAAGTGTCTATTGCTAGGAAACAGTTGGTTCATTATTATTTTTCGAATCAAGTACGACTTTAAAGGCATTGTGTTGGGAGTGGTGCTTTCATACCTAATTTATTTTAACCGTTATAATAAACTGTGAAAAGTTTCTTCGCCCACCTGTTTCATGATCTTCACCCTCTTTTTTTTCAGACCAACGCAAATAGCCCTCGGTTGTTCCGACGGATCTATCCGGATCTGCGCGGATTTCCGCGTCGACCCAACTCCATACGCCGACATCGGGCGACCGGTCACACGAGTCAGACGCTTGCCAGCTGCTGGAGATTACGTGTCGAACGACAAAACTGATTTTGTTGGCGACTTGCTGCTTTGCGCTGGCCACTTCTCATCTCTGCTCGTTTTGCAGCAGGGCAAGGTAAGCGAGGCTTGTTTGGCATCCAAGACATTGAACAGGGGTAGGTTCCCCCCCAATCTTCCATTGCCGCGTTAATTTTATCCGTATACACATCCAGCGGCGTAATAAGTGAGGACAAGAAGGGCACAATTTCCCAGGCGGCGAATCACCATGGGGTCGCCGAAAAGTCCCAACAATGTCACAAGCACTTTCTTCAATACAGTGCGTTTGCTCCCGAAAGACCTCAGGTTCGAACACGGGGGCGCCAAACTTGTGTCTTGGCCCGGGAGCCATATAACCTCGTTACGCCCCTGTACCCGTCATCATAATACGACCATAAGAAGGAAAATATTGTTTTTCCGTTAAAAGTTCCTTATATTCTCTGCATGTGAATAATTCGCCAAAGTTTTGTGTTGGTGGGATTTTTTCCATCTACCCAACTGGAGCATAATATGCAGCCTGAGGAGACATTTGCACTCTTCATTTAAACAGAAGCAAACGGGGCCATTCCCTGTCAATTCTCAGGAAGTGGTCAAGGCACCCTCTCCAATTTTCCTGAAATTTTACTCAAATTGTCATTACCCCGTATGATGAACATCTGCAAATTTGAATGAAATCTGTCAAGAAATTGTATGATTATAAAGCTTTTTAGTTGGGGGTGCATAGCTGGGGGACGCAAATAGTTCATATTTGGCCATGCTTAAAGCCTTATTACTGCCAAACTACATTAGTGAACAACCCCAATTTTTCAGGGATACTGGTAACTTTGCGAATTATTGAAAAAATACCATTATCTACATTGTGACTTTCAAAGGTCACGGACTCCCAAAGTTGACTGTTTCTAGCTCTTGCAAGAAATTTTCGAAAATTTTCAAACCTTGCCACGGTTTTATTTCTTGATAGTTTTCGCTCATATTTGGAAGAATTGTTGCTGATAAAATTATCTTTGACCTTAGAAAATTTTATTGCAATCTATCAAAAGGTTTGTGAGATATCTTGGGCCAAACTTGGCACGAAATGAAAAAAATAGAAAAGTGGGGTACCTTTGTCGGTTTGGTTACCCATGACCGCAGTGAAAATTGCGTCGATAAATTTTTCACATGTTCATTATGATATGACAAGTTTACCATATAAAATTCATGAATGGTTTTCAATGTTTTCATGGAGAAAAAAAATTGACGAAGTTTGTGCAAAAACTACAAATTTTGTGCAATACAGAGGTCTTAATATTCACTATTTTTCATTTACCATTGTTATTCCAGCTAGCATTGTTACTTCAAGAATTCATTATTAAATTCTAGAATTCTATATTGTCTTGTGCAAAGTCAATTGTTTGTTTACGTGGAATGAAACTGAAAAATTGTATGTTTCATTTCACTTAAGTGACATAACATTTTTCAGTTTCAATCCACCTAAACATGGATGCGAATTGAATTCAAGTTTTCAAAAACGTTTGTAGATTAAAATTTAACGTGCATTTTTACCGCCTGTTTTAGTTTTTGCTTGTGCAATTTTTTTTCCACAAAAAGCTTTGTTGTTGTTGATCTACCGTTGGTTATGGTGAAGCTTGTCGAGGAGTAAAATTTCTATGCTAAGATTTTCGCTCAGATGGTGAAACAGCACTTAACGTGAAATTCTTGATGTTCATTTCACGCCATTATATATTAACAAAAACACGTTGCTTGAAGAAAAACATGCTATGTAATAGATCGTGGTACTGTGCTCATCAAAAGCATAACCATCTTTCATATACTTTGTGAGATTATTGTGTCAACCTTACCATCCCCATTAGGAACGCAAGGTTTTCTATGTCGCTTGTCTGGTACAGTGGTTCTCAAGTTTTTTTCATATTCCCCTAAGTACACACCCAAGTACTGTCAATACCTCCCCAACACATTTAAAAAATGGTATTTGCAAAAACTTCACACTGCCTACTGTGAAGAAACAATAGACAATTTTGAACCGAATAGACTTCTTCATAACGCCAGTCACTACGGTTAACGCAGCTCGTCCTTGGCTGCGGCAGACATTCCCATCTAAACCAAACTGGTTCTGCAGTTTTTTGTGTGTTGAATAAACAAATGATAAAAATTTAAGGTTTTTTCATCAACAGCTTTTCCTCCCAGACATTCAAAATTCCTCCATTAGTGAGCCAAGTGTCACCCATTTGAGAATCACTGGTCTAGTGGGAGGTCCCGATCGTTTGCCTGAGAAAGGAATCGCAATTTACACCAAAGTTCCAGGGGTGTCATTTCGACGATAGTATTTTGTACAAAAGTGGGTTTTTGGAAGGGTTGAATTGCAGGAGTTACTTGTTTTGTGGATTAATTTGTGATGAATCATTTGAGTTTGTCGCATGTCCCTGGATGGGTTTTTATTGCATGGATTGTGATGCAGTCACACGTTTAACATTCAGTGGGTAAATGAAAATAATTTTCCTGGATAAATAATGATTTCGCTGCAGGTGACTGTCAGTCAAATCAAACGTTGAATAAAATTCTTATAATGATCAATTAGTTTCGTTTTCAGTAGCTTTTCATAATAAAAAAAATTGTGCCTTCCTCCAACTGCACCGCACCTGGAGGTTTTGGAGTTAAACGATCCAACTGGAGGTTTTGGAGTTAAACGATGAGCAAATTTCTTCATCATTATTTTCGGTTTTTGGAACGTTTTGATTAATAGTAGCTCCAACTGCAAAGCATGGCAGAAGCTTTCAGCATAGGATGACGTAACTACTGCCTTTTGTAAAAAAGGCAAAAAATTGAAACTTTTATAAAATTAATGCTCAAGGGTAAAAAAGAAATAACTAAGTTCTCTCCCTTTCCAGAATAGTATTTTCTCTGCTGTCGACTCAAATGTTGAGCAAAGTTCTTACAAAAATTTTTTCTGCCATTTTCCAACTGCATCGCATACAGCAGCTTTTAGCACAAGATGATGCAACCGCTGCCTTTTGTCTGCGTTGTCATGATCACCAAGACGTGGGGTTGCTGAGGGCTATACCAGCCGATTGAGCTTCTAAGTTTTAGTTGGAGAACCGGATCCAATATCTGGTCGAACGCTACCGATGATTTGAAAAACGATACTTGCATGTTGTCTTGATTTGTAAAATGAAGCTTTCTTTCCTGGAAAAGGCATCTTTCTAAATCGTGTTCTTCTGCGAAGTTATTTCACATTCTACTTAGACACTGAAGCGATGTGTCATTTATCATTGAGCATGTTAAGCAGTAAGTTCCATTACTAGTCGCTTTTATCTTCCAGGTGCTCCACTCACATCCCCTGCCTGGCTGGCCAGTGAGCATGTACGTCATGGCGGACTCCCTGCCTAAAAACACCCCTTCGAAGGAGAGAGCCACCCTCGAGAAGCAGGTCTTGATTGGCTGCAGGGATTGGACTCTTCATCTGCTCTCAGTCATATGACTGCTCACGTCATCTGGCCTCAGTCATTATTTCGTTTCTTCCGACATCATGCGGAGAAAAGTCTGATCATTTGCCCGTTTCATAAACGAGGCGGTGTCTTCCGGTAGTTGAGGAGATAATGCGGATGTCTTCTCTTAGCTGAGGATGATGTGTAGATCCTTCATTGGCGGAGAAGGATATGCCGATGTCATTTGTAGGCAGAGAACGATATGCGGATGTCCTTCGATGGCAGAGAAAGATATGCGGACGTATTGTGTTGTAGGCGGTATGCGGATACTGAATGAGGATATGCGGATGTCCTTCGACGGACTGAGCCATTGTTACGTGTGAGACGGAAAAATGCACAATGACGTATCTGCATCAATTGAACGCAAACCTGTTGTTTGTTTGCTCCGGCCTGTCCGATCTATAGAAGTGCTGTACTTTGCCAAAGCTGCTTCACATTCATGAAGGTAGATAATTTGTTAGCCTTTTCAAACATCTCACGAGTGAATTCTCGCGTCACTGCAGTAGGTCGAACAAATGAACAAGCGTAGCAATGAAGTGCTCATTGATGCGTTCAAGCGTGACACTCAAGTCACGTGATCATGCCGCCAGTCATATGTCGGGTGTGGCTGAGAGCTCAAGGGATGAGAAGACATATCGTCCAAACTGACCATGGAATGTCTTACCGCTCACCATCACACTAACTTATCAACCAAACCTATCCTTCGCTTTTTTAGCTCTGGAAGCTGGTTTACGTGTTCGTATTAATGTATCATTTTTTGGTTTTCGTTTTTTTCGCATTCAACTCATTCCCGTTCGATTCAAACTAATGTTCGTTCGATTCGCGGTGCTTGGTATTTGCAGGAGTTATCGAGATAAGTAAGTTGTTCGCTAAGCAATGGCGGATAGGGGGGGTGCTAAATGAGCGAAAGCCAGGGCCCCCAACCAATTTAGTGTTTTTCCCCTATTAACGACAGTTTCATGCATGTGTTTATACAGAAAGGGCCCCTTTGTAAGTTTCAGCCAGGGCTTCATGCAAACCTTAATCCACCACGTTTCGCTTCATCTTTACTGAAATAATTTCTGGCGAACGTTTTCCTGAAGTCGTGTCTCCAGTCAAGCAGCTGTATTATTGTTTCAAAGTCTGGCGCAGTGTTTACGGCTAATTTTTTCTTTGGTATCCAGACACAACCGTGCAATGATATCATGATGTGTTGCTAAGTACTCCATTGCAAAGCAGCGACAAGTTATATGATGGTCATGCGAGAGTTACATGTTTGACCTTTCCTGAACAATAAGTTGGTTTGAGCAGGCAAGTAAAGAGCAGACAATTTTGCAACACCTCCCTCTAAACATGTTGCGTGACAATAAGTTTAAAATAAAGCAGAACTTCCAGGATATTCGTTTCAGAAATGAAACTACTGCGGTATGTGATGGTAAATCAATAACAGGCAAACTCACAACTACTAACAGGACCAACGCTCAGATGTTTATTCTGGAAATGCTAAACGGTTTGTGAACTTACAAAAGTTCGTTAAGGTGATGGCTGATTTTTTAAGACTTACACTTTTATCGTTGGAGTCTTAAGCGTATTTCGCCTATTGCTAAAGTTTTGCAGCTCTAATTAAATCGATGGGTGCTACCGAGGAATATTGTTTGTACGTTCGCACTTCTATTTACTGCTCACACGCAGCATCTGAAATTTTCAAGAAAATCGGACAACAACGCACATCACGGAGGCTTGAAGCAACCGCCGCGTTCAAACAAACGAATCCATAACGTCGGTGCGTCTCTGTTGCAACCTCTCTGTTGGCTTTGCGCGGTTCACCACGAACGGTATGTGCGCGATGAATAACACCCATATCCACGTGGTGCGAACAAGCGATAATGAGAGTGATCACAGCTTGTGATCTCTATTTTGCTTGCTGCCACAGTGTATCAAGTTGTGATGAGTGAGAAGTTGAAAGGTCCTGAAGTCATTTTCCCACCCAACGCTAACGCGCTCAACAGGCACTAATTTTTCGAACACTGCATCTTGGATATTTATCAAGGCTAAGAAGAACCATGCTAGATTTTCCTGGTCGAAAACAAGTCAACGAGAGTAGAAACGATGGTATGAAACAGTCGAATTCTGGAAGCACGACAAAACCTACAGTATTTCCTGTTAAATGGTCAAACGTGAGGTGTCTACAAAAAAATTCAGAAACTGCTGTGACCGCGCTTTGACTCAGGGGCAGATCCAGCCAGTAAGTTGAGTGGGGGCGATTTCAGTAATATTTGGTAGTCGTCTCATTCGCCGGCTCACTTCTGCAAGACAGATGAGGTATATTTCACAACATTTGTGACAAAACAATGGACGGCAGAATGGCCATATAATATCGCGTATGCTTCCTTTGGATTGTACAAAATCATGGTGAATAATGTTACTTTAGTAGGTTTTATGAGGGGCGATCGCCCCCTCTGCGGATTTGTCCATGCTTTGACGAAATTCGGAGACTGCCTTCAGTGTAGGCTCCAAGCCGTGGCGAAATATCCCGTCGATTTCGACTGAAGTGACCTCAACATTTTGCCTTAGCTTAACGAAAAATCCTTGATTCATACAATACTTACCTTTTTTCGGTTTTACATGTAGCAATTGACGCTGCAGCTAAAAAAGATGACAACTGTTATCAAAAACCAAATATGGCGAAGTTGTCCGTCCTTTAACTGCCTGTCGATGATGGGAAAGAGAAAAATGACGTCTGTTACTCTTGCCACGGCAGCTTGTTACTGAAAATGAGTTCTTGAGCGCCAATCAGTGCTTAGCTATTTCGTTTCTTTTTTGTGAAAAAGAATCTTCTATTTGGGGATAACCCAACATGGCAACCGCTCGCCGTCACATCATAGTTTTTGAATGTGTATTTTGATACAAACGAAACTCCGGCTGCACACATATCTAGCTGGGTTGTTACAGTGAGATGGAAAAACGCAGAGTCGCTTCTTTTGAAGGTGAAAACAGTTTTTCTGTTGAACACTTAAAATTTAGGTTTTGTTCGAAAAGGTGCAACACGAAAATTGTAGGTCGATCTCTTCTCATACCTTCTTTTACGCGCATTCTGCAGTGCAGTAACAATGGGAAATGTAGATTGGAAAGATTAAACAGCCATTGTATACACTCAGATGTATTGTTTTCGTACAGTGGAGGCCTTAGATACCGCGCTTCGCATTTGTGTGTGAAAGTTAAGTTACACTATATACTTTAGTAACAAGTGCACAACGATCATCATCAATATGAACCAGCGCGAGAAGGAGCCCTTGAGTCAGTCCCATTGCAACGGAGGAGCTTTGGTGGGCTTAGCTTCCCCAAATTGAAACATTACAAGTCAGTGGAGTTTTTGTCAATTTTTAGAATGTCAAGTCCCCCCGCACAAACGCAAAGCATCCCCGCAGAAACGCAAACCCCCCTTTTGAAACTTTCTGGCGACGGTTCCGCTTCGCAATACTAGTCGCTTCCAATCTCCACCCAAAGCCATCACTTCATGCATTTGACTCGAGTTTGTATATTTTTGAAACGATGTTGTTTATGAAAAAATAGGACGTCAACAGTACATGCAAAGTATTTGCAATGGCCTGTACAGAACCAGTGGCGTAGCCAGCCCAAAACATTGGGTGGAGCAAAAAAATTGTGGTGGTGCTAAAATGTTTGATTTGAGGTGAATAACACTATTTTGTTTGGAAAAACGCCTCTCGAAACACAAAATCACTATATTTTCCAAAAATTTGGGGGGCATGGCCCCCCTGGCTACGCCTATGTACAGAACTGCAAGGAATTGTCTATGATGTTACTACCTACAACTTACTTGAGCTTTTGCGTGCAATCTGGTTAAGAAGAAATTACATTCAAACAATAAATATATGGAACAGGTTGACAACATGCTAAAAAGATTAGTTAAAAACGCCTGTACGAACAACAACGGTAAACAAAAAAAGGACTGGAACACGTTCGAGAGACAGCTCATAAAACTGAATGCAATAAACATTGTGCTGTTGTGTTGTGTACTTAAACAGTAAACAGGCAAAACACTTTTCCAATGCGAAGTTGTACATGCTGCACTGTTTTCGAACAATCGAAGTTTACATTTGAAGCTATGACTATAAACTGTTCTGTGACGTAATGAAGAGAGAAATAAAGCTTAGCCTGAGAAAGACAAAAAACACAGAGTAATCGACCTGAATTTGAATTGTTTTTTGACCCATCTGGGTTGAACAATGGTGCAAACCTTACAAAGACATCGTCATTTGTGTTTTGTTTGATGAAAGAGGTCTTGCTGGCTCACAAACGAAACGGATCTCAAAATCACTACGTTAGTGGAAGTACAAAAGCAACAGTTTTCTTCATTCGATACTTGTAATCATGGGCGCAATTAGGTGGGGGACACGGGGGATGCGTCCCTCCACTTTTTCAGACAGTGGGGATATAATATGCCATGTCCCCCCACATTTTCTCTTTAGGTGTCGCAATATATTGGTTTCACACCAACCTGCCCCCCCCCTATTTTACAACAAAATTGCGCCCATGCATGGGATGCTCCACGAACTGTGGGAATGAACAGAGATGCTTCAATTAAAAGAAATGGCGGAGAATACTAAGAGTTACTTGAACTTTATCCAGAAGATTCGACTGTAAGTAAGCTAAGTGCTCAAGTCATCAACGCATTAAGAATTTTTTCGCTTACATTTATGGCGTAGACCGAACTGCTGTATTTGGGGAAAACTTCGTCGTGCGCTAATCAACTTCATCTGCTATCACTTGACAGCTTTCATATGGACAGTGTTCATTGAAATTACCATGCCAAGGCGGACACCATCGGAGCAAGACTTCTGCTATGATCTGTTTTTCTACATTGTACAGATCGCAATATGCGTCTGTTCAACAACAAATGAATAAAAAGACCGAGCAAATCAAATTTCATATGGGTTTTGCGGCTTAAGTTGAGAAAACCTTACAATATTTTGTTATCTTGCTTTAACGGACTTCATTGTTTTAAACCGTGCGCGGTGAAATTTTCTTTCGTAATACCGGCAAATGAATGTCAAGAGTTGTTGGGATTTGACCCAAATCTTTATAATATGTTCTCATCTGAGAACAAACGTTAATTTTACATATTCCCGAACTTAAACTAAATGGTAAAAACAATGACTGTATTACCGGAGCGACAAATAAACTGAAAAAAAAGCTTTTTAAAACAAACATGGGAAATGCTTCAAAAATGTCAGGTATTACTTTGAAGAGATTGCACTGAGGTTGACAAGGAAAAAACCTATACGTTAATGCTAAAGAAAATTACAACTGCAGTAATAAATACAAAGTTGAAATTGTCAAAGGTTGTGCAGCAGTTTTCTCATTAAAGCAAAAGAAAATCAGAGGTTTCCTGTGCAAAAACATAAACATCCTCTATTCGTGTGCGTCCGCAGGGGGGAAAACGAGCATTTCCCCCTGGCAATTAGGACTAAGAACTTCTAAGGCGTTTTATAAACGTCCATTTCCATTGAAACCTGAAAAGGATAATAAACGTGTTGATGCTGCTCTTCCTGGAAAGAATCCAGCGAACCCCCATGGCTCTATTACAAATCAATAGATTCGTTTCTGGGAGGTGGGTTCCAGTGTCAGTCAAATGTTTGGTAAGTTCCGATTTATGTTGAAAGATATACTTTTATTGCTCATTTTTCAGTAAAAAGTATATCTATCAACATGAATTTTTTAACCTTTCTTTGACTTGCCGCTTACTCTGAGAGGAAGGAATAGGTTGTTGCTTTTGGATTTCTTCAGCCACGCTTTTTCGTGTTTTATATGGTGGCAAAGGCATCAATATGCATTCAGAGGAAAAAAATTCAGATTTTTTCAAGTCTAAACATTTTTATATTGGCAAAATCACCTCTTTCTTACATCCATGCAACGCAGTGACACTATGATGTTAAAGTGCCAAACAAATTTTGATGCTGCAATCTAACACTCCATTTATTTTTGTTTTGGAAAATTGGATGGAATAGATATTCGAAACCGGTCCGGTGGATTTTTCATATTATGAAAATCGATCCGCAGTATTCTGTATTTTTTCTGCTTGTGGGGCTGTTTCAATCTTCCTGTAAAATGCTTGAATAAATTCTCTAAAAAGGCCAGTTGCAGAATTTGAGGAGTTATTGTCAAGGTTACGCTTTTTGATCTTGATATGACAGCTTAGGCTTATAGTTCAAGAACGCGCGGCCCACAGTTTACGGTATACACCTAACAGTGACGCAGTAAGGAACGCAACATGCCTTTTCAGTATTTTCCTTTGACGCACGGGTCTATGCGGCCGTGCGGAGTCACAAAGTCGCTGTGACCTTTGGGAGGAGGCGAAACAAGAGCACAGGGGAGTGGATGCGCCTGAGTAGGAGAGGTGAGGTGCAAGTGATCTTTCAAGTTCATGTGGTCGACAGTCACGTGATTGATGGAAGCAATCCCGCCTTCACTTTTGACGTGATGCGGGGGCTGCACGTCGGAAATACCGTTCACATGTATATGGTGTTGCTGCTGCTGATGTTGTTGTTGTTGTTGTTGTTGTTGTTGTTGTTGTTGTTGCTGTTGTCGTTGCTGCTGCTGCAATCAAAAACGTTTTTTGCATAAAACGCAATTCGAAAATAAGCACAATCTACCTCTACAACATTGAGTGACAATAATTTTACAAATAAAGCGGAACTTTCAGGACATTTCGTTATTTTCTTTTGTCTTGTATTAGGACAAAATTCATCCGATTTATTTATTGTTGTTATTTGTGACAAACTATTTGTCTCACCTGATCTTTCAGCTCGCGATTTTTGAGCTTCTTATCTTTAACTCTTCGATTTTGAAACCAGATCTTCACTTGCCGGTCAGTCAGGTTCAAATCTTTTGCGATGGATTCGCGTTTTTGTCTCGTAATGAAGTTGTTCGCACGGTATTCGTTTTCGAGATTGTTGATTTGACTTTTACTATAGGGTTGGCGTTTTTTTCTTTGGTGGTGAGTGGCCGGATGGTGGTGCGCAAGAGCAACTACATAAAACAAATCAAAGGCTTGAAAAACAAGAACTAGTTGCTGAAGTAGTAGCTGGTGCTGCAGTGCTTACATTTCTTCTTGGACCTTTTTACTTTCTCTGCAAATTGTTGTGTCACCTTCGGTGTTAATTTATGTTTCGAGATGTAAATCTTAAAATTGCTATTCTTCAACTAGATACGGCTTACTTGGGGAATAAATAAGCTTCCTTGGAGATAAAAGAAATCAAATCTAAAGTCTAGACGGGTTTTGATTGTCATCGGTGCAATTTTGAAATATGTTCAACGTTTCAAGGGATGTTTGCTTTGTCTTTCGGAGCGCCGCCCTTTCCATAATTATTTTGTGCATGGACGTAACGGCTTTGCGAGGAAGAGCCTCGGCTAAATCGAAAAGGCGGGTGATCGATTCCCGATTAATGACTGAGTGAATCACTGCAGCATTTTTTAAAACCACACTACAAGAAGCGCAATTCAGTCTCCCGTCATTTCTCCGCTAACCATCACCGCAATACGTTTTGACAGAAGGTTGAGCAAAGAAACCTAACGCTTTTCCGGGCACGCCGAGTGCCACAGACGAGATGCCAAGACATGATTGTTGCAACTAAAAGTATTCGCGATCGGTGTGCATGAGCGACTGTAACCAATGGCGTAACAGACAGGGGGGCAAGGGAACGAGCCGCCCCCCCCCCTGGCAAGCTAAATGTAAAAACTGGGCCTCCACTAGTTGACATTTTGATATTTAGTATTCTTTAGGTTGTTGTTTTTTGCGTTTTTCGGGGTGTGTTCGTCTTTTTAGCTAGTATAGACATCCACGGCATCCAGAGATTCACTATATTTCTTAACTTTTTCCTGAGTTTTGGCTAGTGGCCTCCCTACGGTAACCAGTGGGCCCCCTTCAGCTAAGCTTTGCCCCCCCTGGCTCAAACCTCTAATTACGCCACTGACTGTAACCTCGTTAGCGTCCTCGACTTAGCAGTTGGGCTCCTGATGTAAGTTTTTATCATAAAACATTTTAATAAATATGCACACACACCTGTACCTCATGCAGCACTGTTTAATCTGAAATCATAAAGTTTATGGCATCAAGCAATGCTAACTGCGCAACACCCAAGTGTTTGCTGAATATTGGAGGAGAAAAGACAAATTTTACGTCAGATTTCTCGCGCATGAGAACTTTATTGCTCTTTTATTTCGAATAGATTATTACGTAAATAAAAACTCATTATGAGACAAGAACTGCCAGATAGGCGAACTAGACATTCATTGCAGCAAGCGCAAGGTCGCCGAAATTAGCGCATGACTTTCAATTTGTGCGCTAAGAATCGATGTAGAGGACGGCAAACAAAGACTCAGTGTGACGTCATAAAGGGAAAAAATGCTTCCAGATTTGAAACAAACGTTGTTTGATTTGTGCCACGCTCGGTCTTCTTTGATACTGCTGGAAATATTTAGCCTCGAACAAAAGCCCGCCTAAGGGTCATCTTCTTTTCGGATCAGAGTAATTTTTAAGTCGTTTAATGCATTTTACTGCCTTTCGCAAACGCTGTCGCATTTCGTGCCCGGCTCGCGAACCTGTCCTCCGCTGTTCAAATATTATAAAGCGCCTGGAATGAATTTGCCAGGACCGTAAACACGGGAGATCAGAGAGCGCAAGCCACCTGCACTCGTTGTGCGTCAATCGGTGGCCGTCATTAAAGCGAATAATAAAGACTGCCGTTTCTGCGAGCAAACAGTGACCATCCGTAACAGCGACACCGAGTTATCTCTGCATTTTTCAGCTCATTAATCGACAACTGTTTCACTTCACCATCGTTCACCTGCGGTGCGATCGACTGCGTAAAATGGCAGTCGAGACGTAAATTTCCGAAAATATCCGAAAGCACGAAGATACCCGAAGGCACGTTTTTGATCCTTGTGCTTTGTTGGGCTCGGGTTTTCACAAGATTAGTGCAAAAGAGCACTCACAAGATTTTAGCTCACTTAGCCTAACTGGTGTTATTCTTTTGATGTTCTTGAAAGTTTACAAAGTGCACCCAATAAAGAACAGCCTCCTGATTTCAGGTGTTTGTCTATTTGCCTTTCAAATTAAGAATGAACTAATCCAAGAAAATGAAAACTGCTCGAAAAAATTGACCTTGAAGCTTTTTGATTATTTTCGTTTAGTTATTTTAGAATAACTTCATAGAAACCCAAAAGGTGATGCAATGAAGATTAGCCCAAGAGAGAAGGACAGAAAAAGAGGGAAAAAATAAAAAGTTGGTCCCCTTTATCTTGCTAACAGAAATAAAATATTTAGAATGCCTGACCGGCATTTATACAGGAATATTGTCCGCTTACGTTATAGCGTCAAACCAGCGAAGCAAAAATTTCCTAATAACCAACGAAAACGAGAAGAGCAATAAAATTTCTATCGCCGGTACTCAGCGGCAACCCGCAAGAAACTCTGGTAGCAAATCGTTCCTGGCGAGGAAAGTCAACAATTATTTTGCCTTCTCTGGCAGGCGCAATTATCTGCTTAGGTGGTCCACGGCCTGGGAAACATACAGCGTCTGTATCCGGCCCTCTTAAATCAAAACGAAAAGATTTGTCGCATCAATATAGTTTGAAGAAATTACTGAAGCATTTGGAGGTGCTGTCCCCTTCCCCAGCGAATCGATCAAAGCAATATTTTTCGTAGCACGAGTATTCATCCGACCGGCAACTCAAACAAACTTTGACAAATGGTAATTTTTCTAGACGAGCAACGTCTTGCCGCTCCAAGTCTTCGTTCAGGTCCACGTGACACGGCGCGTAGTTACGGGGTCGCGAACTCCACGACCAGTTTCTACCCGCCAGACAGGGCGACATATTAGAAACTGCTCGCTGACGTAGCTGGGTGTGGGGTCCAGGTATTTTCTTGTCATCCACGATGCATCAGCTTTAATGCTTCAGGAAAAAACGATTTCGCGGGCGCCATTATTATGTCAGAATTTGATTCATCCGATAGGTCTTCCATTAAGCGGTTTGACACCGCACAGGTACAATTTCGTCCAAGCACAGAGCGACCAAAAGATCTCTTTCGAGTCGCGAGCGATTTCTTTTGCATATTTAATGGCTCCGAAGAACGGCAGGCAGTTTTCATGTGTTGCCAAGCCTGCTTATCCCGAGTTACATTCATAATGACGCGGTTTCTGATGAAGGCCGTTTTATACCTTGCGTTATATTTCAATTCGAAGATGTAACCTAAGCTGGACGACTTGAAATTAGCCAAACCGGCCTTAAACTGTGGCAAAGGCTCCCTTCTTGACGCAACCGTAACCTTAGCGTATGGCTGACGAAGAAGCACTGTGCTGCTGGAATTTACGGCTGGATGAGGTGGCATTTTCGTGTAAAACGTCACGTCGCAAAAATCATACTTCATCGCAAAACGACCGGTTACCCATAAAATACAATTGAGAATTCTGTTTCAGTCACACTTTTAAAGCTTTCGCTGTAAATCTCTTTTACTCCTGTGCCTTGGTTCATTCTTACAGATCTGGGTGCAGTTAAAATATATGACTTTCACGTTCTACTTTTGCGTTAACGCCATATATTCGGATGGACAGCGTGAGAAATTTGTTGCAACGTTGTAAACGTTAGAGTCACGCTTGACTTGCTTTCTGATGTAGGTATTATCACCATTGCTCTCGAAAGTAACGAGGTGTAAAAGTCAGTACAACATTCAAAAATCTTCTTTTTATAACTGTTATTTTCTACTACTTTACTTTCACTAAGTTTAAGCCCATAAGTTTGAAAACGTTAAGACAGATTTCAACGAATTTTTATGACATAGGAACATCACCAAGACAAAGCTTTTCCTTAGTGATGATTTGAAGCATAACTTTTTTGGTAAAAAATACTTTACATTTGATTCTTTGGAGTTTTGGAAAGAAACTTTCATTTTTGTAGCAGTGATTGGTGCAATTTAAACTTTTTATGCTTCCGCAAATCTACAGTAAAAGCTACTGTTTTGATTGTATTTTCAACAGTCTGTATTTCAATAAATTAACAGCATTTGCAGATGGTCACAAGCACATTCTATGGATTGCAAACGGACTGCATGAGAATTCGAAACTCTTGAGCTCAACAACACCTACACCTGCTTTATCAAAAATAAAAATATAACGGAAGAACACATCCGATACCTTCAGCACCTCTATCGACGTTGAACATGATGGCGGGAAAATTCATGTGGCCTCCAACCGTCCCCAACTGGGCCGCTGATTCGCTGCCAGCACTGGACGCGAAAGACGCTGGATGGGGCCCACTGATGAACCCGTGTGCCATAGGCATCCTAGGTGGGCCAGCCGAACCTGCAGCACCAACAGTGTGGTAAGGGTACTGACTGTGCAGGTTGTACATCGGACTTGAGTTTGGTTGGTTTGTGGTAACCATCTGGCTTGCCTGGCCGCCGAAGTGGAGGAACGAACTTTGTGGGTGGTGCGCGATCTGGTGGGTTGCGGTTGGTGTATGGTACCAACCAGGGTAATGAGCTGTGTGGTGCCGGTGAGAAGGCAGAACGCAAGCAGCAGCTGTCCCTTGTACAGTTCCATCCATGCCTCCGCGTCGGTCCAAGCTCAGCCCCAATGCTCTGATTTCTAAACACGAGAAAAAATAATGAAGCATGTTTGCTAATGGCAGATGAATCCTTGGTGTTTCCGTTGGGGTTTGTTGACCGGTAAAATGCTTTTTGGAAGACGCTTTATCTTTTTGTTTTTAGATCAAAATCAAATGAGTGTTTTGCAGATATTTGCAGAGTAACATGAAATAGCTTATTTTATGACTGAAATGTCCTTTCGCCAGTTTTAGAATATTATTTGAATAAGGTAGTAAGTTTGTGCATGTCAATTTGTGCCTTGAAAATAGTTTTGAGATGATCAAGATCTTTGATAGAAATGATGATATTCACGCACAATGCATTTTCCTTTCCTTCAAGCGAACAGCTTCAATCTATACTTCAGTAGTCAATAATGAAAGCTCATTATTTAACATTCTTTTAAAAATACAAAACATACTGAGAACACAAGTTTATTTATTCAATTGTCTCAAGAGAAAATTTTTCATTTATAATTCAAACAAAATCTCACATTTCTAGCACAGGCAAACTACACTTATGTATTCACATGGAGCGTTTTTGCTTGTCAAAAATTAAGAGATACATGTAATAGTAACATGTCATCTATTAAGACAAATTATGTTTATTTTTATAAGAGACATGACGTTTTGGAAACAGGCCCGTAACCAGGGGGCGCGCAAGGGGAGCGAAACCCCTCCTGCAAAATTTTTCGCCCCACTGGAAAAATATGTTGGACATAGTTTAAACTATCGAACAAAGTTTAAAAAATTTGGGCCCATCTCAGAAAACAGTTCGCCCCCCTGGTGTCCCAAGTTGGTAACGGGCCTGTTTGAAAATATGATTTTGAGCAAACGCGTCCTTTATTACCAGTTTAAACATGTTTTAAGAATATTTTTGAAGTTTTGCAAATAACAAATAGAGAAATAACATAAAAGACTTCAAACTCTTGAAATGTTGCAATTAAATGCGGACGTTATATATTTTTAACTTTGAGATGATCAAGATCTCAATTTTGTCTGTTTTTATATTGCGTATTTGGACTGGTTGAGACAAGAACAGATAGTTTTGAAAGTGGATTTATCCTCTAACACAAAAAGCAAATATTTTGTCGATCAACCTAATTTCAAGCAAACTAAAAACAGAAAATAAGATTGGTTGAAATGCAGCAAATGCGTTTTCATTATTCTGAAATTTTTTCTTTGTAGACAATCTAATAAATAAACTTGTGTTCTCAGTATGTTCTGCATTTTGAAAAGATTATTAAATTATGACCTTTCACTATAGACTGCTAAAGTATAGATAGAAGCTGTTCGCTTGAAATACTTGAAGGAAATGAAAATGCATTTTGCATAAATATCATCACTTCTATCAAAAGTAATTCCAGCACCATAGATGCGAATTCTCCGATAAAGAAGCAACCCAAACAACAAACACGAAAGAATTCAGAATATAAAAAGTATTTCATCGATGTTACAACAAACAACTCCAATCTTCGTTTTGTTTCGATAAAATCCACAAAATTCTTTTTTCTGGATAAGTGAAACTATCAAGTTCTGAAACTTCATTGTCACACAGGTGACAAGTATCACAAATTTATAAACGAATTTTTAAAAATCTACAACTGTATATTTAACATGTGTGCATGAAGCATGCACAAAATGACCAAATCAATGTTGATTTTAGGTATATTTCATGTTTCCAACAAATAGAATACAAAAACACTGCAATTCTCACAGGTTGGAGTTCGAAACTGCGTTTGCTGAATACAACGAAGTTTATGAACAGAACATCCTGTCAACTAGGAAAATGAAAGCTCACATTTTCAAGACGTTATATTACAAATTTTCCTAACCAATGTATTTTCAGTGGTTGCTTCTACAAAGTGCCTTCAGTGAGAATAATTTTTTGTGATTTACTTACCTAACGATTTTGTGCTTTCTTCAAAACACTTGACCTTAACTTTTTTTTAACAGTTTTTGGTGAAGCAATTAAGTGAAATCGGGAAGTGTAATCTTCATGTTTACCTATTTGTGCACCACGTAAAAGAACATTTTGTCGTGTTAAAACTGAATCGGGTTTCATCAAACAACCTGGGAAGTTTCGTTGATTAGCCTTGGATCTTCCGACACAAGTGTTTTATGTGAGCAGTGATCTCTATATCAATTTTCCTTCTGCAATACATGTTGTTCAGTTGAAATGTCATGGGATTAATCCGTTCATATTTGCCAAGGTCCCCTTTCATTTGCTCTTTTTGATTTTGGGTTATACTGCTTGCTTTTCCAATTTTATTCTTGCATCAGGTGTTTTGCGCTTTATGAATATTTGACGTATTGCTTTAACCTTTGAATGTTACTTCATGGATGGCATTTTTTTGTTTATTACTTTGTTACTGTCGCTAGAAAAAATATAATTTCTGTATTAACTAGAAAGTTTCTCTGCTATGCTGAACTAATGAACGAAAAAGAAATAAATAAAAAGGAAATAAAAAAACGTTGTTTGTTGAACTTCAGAAAACTTACGGGATGCCTCCTCTAATTGTTTGTTGTTTGTATTTGCCTTAAATGTAATAGCTGCTGAGTTTTTAGTTTTAAATTTAAGTCTCTACCAAGTTTCAAAATGTTTGATCATCACAGTAGTTATTTATTGAAATGACCTGATACATTAAATGAGAACTGTTGCGTAAAAATTGATGTGCTTTGCCATACGTTTATTTATGGTTTGCCACCAGCAACTGAATTGACAGTTTAACAACATCTGCAATATTTCATGTTTATTAGGATAACGCTTACAAAATTTCTTGGAAAAATTTTGCATCCAGCGTTGTGATTTTTGGTGACAAGAAATTGTTTTTCGGCAAAAACTATTTAGAAATGCGTTTTAGAACAAGTTCCACAACTGCTGACAAAAACATCTGATGGTCTACTCGTAGAAAAATTTGACCGAATTAAAAACATCTTTTCGAAGCAGTTGGATACTCTGTTACATTATGAAGCAGTTTATGCTGCTTGATACACGGAAAAGCAAATTTCCTATTTCATTTCAAATTCAGTTTTGGCAATCGAAATTTTGTCGACCGATTCGTCAAATTTTGTCCCAACACTTATGTGAAAGTGAATCCGGCGCATATCATCCTAAGACGACCCGTCAATTTTAAGTCTAGGTTAGACGCCATTTTTGTTTTCAGGATTTTCTGCGTCCCGTTTCTTCTCAGAGAAATGCGTTAGTAGTTAAAATTTCTAAACAATGTTGGAAAAAAACTTCGATCATTTTCGTTAACGCTTTTTTATTTTGCGTTTTATGTAGCTTCAAATTTAAAATAAAACTGCTAATTTTCATGTTTTTCTGTGTCAATCTCCAATGCAATGTTCTTCAAACCTACATTTGGCAGTTACCTTGTAAATTTGTTCCTACATTACCTTTTTCCTTAAGTTTCATGAAGTTGTATTTATCTTATAGTAAAGTAAGGGGCCAGCCCCTGTACACACATTTTTCCATTATTTTTTTTTTCTACTTGGACATATGCAGCACTGTTTATTGCAACAAAGCCACAAAAATCGCACTTTTGACTCGTAATGGCACTCAATTTTGGCTGCACGCTTGCACAACTTTACTTGGCAAAGTTTTCAAAAGCATCAAGCAGAAAATATGACTGGTGTTTCAAATGACGCATCAGTTTTTGGAAACTTTAATTAAGACTTGCTTTTTCACCTCTGAAGCAACGAACACAACTGTTTCTTGTTTGGCTGGGTTGATCTGCAGCAATGAATGGAATACAACCGTTGCTTTTTTTCCAAACAACTCTTTTAAATTACATTTATCACATGATACAAACCTTTAAAATTTTAATGTCCGTTACTTTTTTCCTCAGAATTTTTTTATCACTTCCTGACGTTTTGACTTTCTATTATTTCATCAACGCTTCGTTTGCAGAATTCCTTGCTTTTTTTAACAAATTTGCTGATGGACAAAAGCTTACTTTGAACTTATGTCAATGCATATTTCAGCCTCCGCCATCTAATTTGTTGTTATCTCTAAATGGTAAATCTGCAGCTTAGGTAAAGCAAGATGTTTTTTTATCAAGCCCATGACACGAATATATCTCTAAAATATTTACTCATTAAAAGTGAGAAAACGACGTATAGTTTCAACTGTAAATCTACTTGACACCCATTTACGAGATTTACCGTCGAATTTAGAGTAGTTTCAGTGGTTACGCTTTATGAGTTTATAAATAATATGACGATCTTAACACGTTTTCATGCGTGTTGTATTTCTTCTGTTTTCTCAAATAAAATTATGTCGCTACTAAAGGAGTTTTCACAAACTTCAAAGGCACTGCCACCAGTACTTTGATGGATTAGGTTCACGCATTAACTAGCAAAAAACGGTTAAGAAGCTAACAATGAAGCAAAGCATTTTTGCTACACGATCAACAATATGAGAACATATTCTGAAGCTTTATAGTCGTCATCCTAACAACAACCATAAAAATTAAATATACCTCGTTTTCACTTTCAGGAACGAGCAGATCAGACTCAGCCTCCCAAACAAATCTTAACGTGTTCACGATGTAGTGAAGCAGCAATAAACTAGTTTTAATAAACGCTAAAACAAAACGAAAACAGCTATTCCGGCTTCTGTTCTGGAATGATCAACCTTGCTGAGTACAAGCTTCACTTCTGCCAGATTGCAGGACACAGAAAAAAACGTGTTCGCTTTTAGTTTCCATACCGTGATACAGTAGCACTAGTGAAGGGGGTAGGACGGTAGCTCTGTAAACAGCGCAAGTACATTGCGGCAGCTAGCACGATCGCGGTCCCTTTGAATTTACGATCGCTCTCGTGGACCTCATGTTTAATGGTTTTTTTACGGTTTCCTGCCCAGAGAGAAAAAACACTATCGTCCTTGGACGAGTGCGGAAAGCCTGTTGCGAAAATGTTAATCTCACGGCAACTTAAAACAAACTTATTAAGTTGGTAAACCGCAAGTAAATGTAACAAATTCTCGAATAGAACTGTTGATAACCTGACAAAGCAGCCTTGCTCTGTCTCGTATCCAAACAATACCTCACACTGATATGAAAAACGCAAAGAATTCAAATAGAAAAACATTACACCCAGAAACGCCTTACTATTCCGCAAAAGGTTCCCATCTGGCTAAAGGCAAAACTTTCATTAATCATAGCGAAAAAGGTACTACTCTGCTGGTTCTTATTATGTTTTCATCACTTGCGCTTACCCAGGCTCGCCTGCCCCACTGAAACAGCGCGGTGAGACGCAGAGTCCCGCCGCGGACAAACCTTCGCCGTCGATCGCTCCATCCGATCGAGACTTGCGGTTTGTTGAAAGCCGAGCACAATCGCAGGAGTTTCCTGGCGACATATTTCATGTTGTACTTCTACTGTGACGTGACAAGCGCTGATAGCACTTGTTGATGGGCGAAAGTCAAAACAGTTGTTCATAGTGTGCACTTCAGGAGAAAAATCACCTGGGTTTGAAAAGTGGGTGAGGTTTCGTGATGGAGTTATAGGTCTCTTTTTAATGTTTTCAGCACAACTACTTACTATAATTTATTTAATGCACTGCCATCTTATAAGCACAAGCACTTTAAATTTTGATTAAATCTTTGGTGAATACATAGCTTCTAGATATGCCAGCTTATGAATATTCGTAGTTTAATGCCATTTGTATTTCATGTGTTTTACAAGAAAGTGAGACATGAACACCCTGCAAAAGCACAATGAAACAAAAATATTAGGTCAGAGACAGCTTGTCTCCTACAATCAGGATGTCATCTTTGTTGTCTCACAACCGATGAACTTTTCCAAGAGCAGAAAAGAAGTATTTTCTTTTTCCGTCGAAAAAATAAATGCGTAATCGTTACCGAATTGCTTTCTGCAAGGAAATATCAGGCACTGAGATTACTTAAATTATTTTTTAATACGCAAGGGGTAAGCGTGATTTCCGGAATGAGTTTTTTTTCATTTTCTGCAAAAAGGACCATTTTCGGTCGCAGAACCCTCGAAAACAAAACTGTAAGTTTTGCGCAATCAGTGCACTACAAGATCACGGAATAATTCATGCATTTACAGTCAGTGAAGTCACAAATAACAGGGTTCAACTTATAACATTTGGAAGCACTTTTGTTGATGCATATTATCATCCATGTACTACTTCGAACACATATCAATTAAATAGGGATATTTCATAGGGAAAGGTAAGGAAGTTGTCAAGAAATTTGATAGTTGTAACAAATTCAGGTGCAAGTAAGTTGATGGTTTCCTTACACAAAAATATTTGGCTTTAAATAAAAAATTGCCGTAAAAATGGAAAATTTAATCGTCTAAAGGTGAAATTCCATTGTTTTGTTATTTTCACTTCTGTTGTTAGAAGGTTGAACAACTTGTGCAATTTTTCTGAGCGACCAAGATCAATAACAGAAAATATAATACTGCAAGAACTACCCACAATATATTTAAACCTTGAGCGGAGGGATAATTGGAAAAGAAAATGATCAAGTATCAACATTTGAGCCTATCGACAGTTCTGTGGAAGTCTGAAATTATAAGTTCCCAGTAACACTCGGTGGTTTGAAAACAGACCGAAGTAGTGCTGATCTTCCTAATCAAAACTACTGCCTGACTACACTTTGCTTTATTCGCCCTATTTGCCGTTCACGATTACCCTCTCACTTCTGAGGAGCTGCGACGATGTTGAAATTGACAATCCTGTGTTATAGAAAAGATACGAAGTAACAGCTGCAGTGGTTGGTTATGCGATGCCCAGGTTTTTGGTCGAAATGTCTTTTCTAGTTTTCATAATTTTTTTGTCATAAAACAATTCAATATGAGCAGTAATGACAAGGGAGTGGTCTGGTCTCGACATAAGTATTTATGACATAACAATGTTATAAGCGTGCAGAGGCGTCCCCAGATTTTTGCTAATGGCGGACCAATAAAGAAAACAGAAAGGGGCTATGTAACCTGATATTACGAGACCATGACCAGTGTCTATCAGGGAGCTCCCGATGACAAATGGGGGTACTCAAGGCAGTGGCGTAGCCAGCTGCTTTAACAAAGCAACAGTATTTTTTTAGGACACCGCCTCTCAAAGTACAGTAGCTGTCTCCTTCCGACTGTTTGCGTTTTTTGTGAGCTTTGTTGCCTTCAATATGTTTTTATGCTTTTTTTAAAACCATCTGTAAAGTATTGTTTCGCTCCCCTTTTTTAGATATCCTGACTAGCCTTGTTTTGCTTTTCATGTACGCAACACATACTGGATTACTGTTCACTGTTAAATCTTTTTGTAATCTGTCTTTGCCTCTGCCTATTCAACCTCATTCGGTGGTGCTATGTGCCTGGTCGAACATAGACGCAATGGTGGTGCTCCATTATGGTCCGTAGGTAATTGCATTATATCTTCACGATTTTCTTGGATTTTCTGCATTTTACTGTGTACCAGGTTTTTTTAAAGCGTTTTAGAGACCCGATTCGGGTTCCCAGAATTTCAAATCGGGTCCCAGAATCAGAGAAAATTATCATCGGGTCCCTAAGATCAGAGAAAATCGGGTCCCTAGAATCAGATAAATCGGGTCCCTAAAGATCCACACCGGGTACCTAACATTTGCCTTTAAAAAAACCCTGTGTGCACTATTACATCGTTTTGGTTTGTGCTTGAATGATGTACCAATTTTGCTAAGCACAAAATGACAAGTATTCTGGAAGATTTGGAGGGCATGGCTCCCTTACCCTCCCTGGCTACGCCTTTGACTCAAAGGAGTCAAATCTACCTGCTCCCCACTTTACGAAGGACATGCTGCTAGCAAGCCTTGGAAATCTTGGCAACCTGAAAAACTGGGGCAGCGACCCAATGATAGCTGTAGCCATCGCTTCCTGCCCCTGTGTTCCTGACCAAGTGTTCTCTACGTGGTGGGGGTGCTAGAATAAACTGATTTGAATCAAAAAATGAATGCTGGTCGCATTTCCTCGAGACTGCAACGCTGGCCTGCATGGATTAATGTAGTAGTGTTGCGTAACAACGTCACAGTGCTGATATTCATTCACGCAGCTCAGCCAACTCGTTTGGTTTGGTGAATTAACTTTTACAGTACTATTGCCTGGCATTGTCCTGACTTTCATGATGGAGCGCATGTTATAAGACTGAAATGTGGCGTCCCTAAGGGATCGCATTCTCAGCAGAAACTTTTGTATGGCATCATTTGCAACCTGAATGTCAGGTACAGTTCAGAGGATGAAACACGCCAGGATTGCATACATTGAAATATTTCTAGTTCAGGTGCGATTTCTGGTTTATGTTGGGCTTCGCAAAATTTTGGAAATTAAAACAATTTTAACTTAAATGTATTTGCAAAACTAAAAAGCAACGCTACTGCTCTTATCTTTTATTGTAACAAACTGTTTTTAAGCTTTTTCATGGGCAGCACTACTACTGCTGGCATTTTCCACAAAACAAAGTGAGAATAATGCTCTGCGTTTGATTTACCTGATCTTCGGTTATAATAACTGTTGGATCATAGCAGCAATGCTAATGTGGAGTGGATGAAACATTGTGCTTATTTTTACCACACACTGACCGAAAAAAATCGTTTTCTTGCATTTTTGCTTGTGATCAAACAATTGTAATTTTACAGTTAATATTTTTTGTTTTAAAGATATTGTTCAAAGACGGCCAACTTAATTTTTTTACGATTGTTTTACCAATATCTGTTTGCTCAAATGTTATGACTTAGGTTCGAAAAATATAATTACTTCAAAACCGTAAAGACTACTTGGCAATTACTAGCGAAAGGATATGGGCTTAGCTGGAAATGTCAAACAGATTAAGCCCAGAAACTTTTGTTTGCAAACATTTTGATGTTTTTTTGCCCTGATTTCATAACGGTTGCTTTCCCTTCATGACGGTTGCTTTCCCTTCATGACGGTTGCTTTCCCTTCATGACGGTTGCTTTCCCTTCATGACGGTTGCTTTGTCTTCATGACGGTTGCTTTCCCTTCATGACGGTTGCTTTCTCTGCAACTTTTTCTTATGAGCTGCTGAACTATAAAAGTCATGGGACTCCGACATGAACTAGAATCTTGTGAAGACTGAACGAAAACTTGAGGTGCTGCTTGTTAATCAACAAAGGGACAACTGTACCATCTCTTTTACAATCATTTCTTTTGTGGTGCAAAACAATAAAGATAGAAAGTAACTCAAGAGATACATTAATCACTGTACTAAGAACAGCGGAAAAAATGCACATTTTCAGATATACTAAGATGGATGGATTGCCCCAAGCTGCGTTTTCACGTGGTTTGCATCATGACGCATGTGCGAATCAGCACGATCAGCATTAAAGTGCAAGAAATGATATTTTAGCCAGATTTTCCTTCTCCATTGGAATTGAGCAAGTCATTGATTGCTCGGTCGTTAACCTCTGTTCGTGGTTTCACGCTCCGATTTGAAATTGACCGTTTTTCGGCCCGACTTTGATAAGTTGCGCGCGAACAGGGTTCGAACATTGTGAACTGGGCATGCGGCTCAGTGGGATGCGAGCGTCGCGTTTGATTTACAGCGTTGTTGTTGTTTTCTTTGTATCGTTCCTGTGGCTGGTTGTAATTGGCGCGCTGTCAGTCAGCAGTCACCGCTCGCGGCGCTCGCCTTTTCGTGCTGTGGGGGAGACAGGTCTCCTGTGCGGCGCTTATTACCCTTCGCTCATCTTTAATCTTGCCGCTGGACGCCGGGCGAGGAGTCCTCCCACCACCAGACACCTTCAAATATTTCTCGCTTACGCGAAACAGCTGCGAATGAAGACTCACTCGCAATTAAGGAAGCAACAGACTACAACAATGCATCGTCTCCCGGTATGTGTGCTTTCCGCTGCCGACCAGAAAATCCGGCCCGAACTGAGGCCCTACCTTGTTTGATTTTTACTGACAATCGATTAAACCTTCTGGGTACTTGAAACGTTCAACTTGGTTCAGGAAGCTTGGTTGGCTGTTTCGGCATTCCCGCTTTTAACACGAGTTTGCAAGACTTCCACTCTGCTTCATCCAACATTGATAAAAGTTCTTGATTTTTCGCAAACCTCTCGCACTACAAATTTTCTGCTATAAGGTCACTTTTTATTTGCCTCTTTCCGTGTGGCTGAAAGAAAGTTGTTGATTGAACTGCTTTTTGTAAATTTCGAAGACGATCGCCGCAACAATTTAACATGGAAGAAATTTCCTGGATGACGTTGTCGTCAGGATTAGTTATATCTGATGCAAATTTAATCGAATATTTCTCGAAGTGTGGAGAAAGCGTTGCGAGAAAAGGTGCATGTGATATGTCATGACGTAGAAGCAAAATAATTTGAGTTTGTAAAAAAAGCGCTCAAGAATTCTGGGAAAATCTAAAAAAAGTTCTATGATACCAACACTTGAAAACAATAAACAGTATTTACAGAATCTTAGCATCAAAGAAAAATTAAATCGGAATGCTGCGCATGCTGCGTATTTATTTTATCGCAAGTTAGAAGCAATTTCTTAGCTTTCTACAGAGGGCGGGATTTTCGACTCCAAAACGTCGGAGCACTGCGTGAGCCTTTGCTCTTCCAACAACCTTGAAATTAAGCGATTTATATTGAAAGTGTTTCAAACGGTTCACACCAGCGCCATTGTCAGACTGTCATGAACGTGGCGAATATCCGATACATGGCAGCAGGGTAGAAACAAAAGGCCCCTCACCATGGCCTGTCATAACCGTCGTTCTGAAAGCATTAATTGTGGGGCGCTTTTCCTTTTGTGTGCATGGCCATAAATCACGATGGGCGCGCTCTGTTAAGAGCTAATCATTGACGACACTGTTTGCTAGTATGAACGACAGTATCGACCCAGCGCTTGACACTACTTCACTTGCAGATCATCAAGACAGGCGCTTCGTCCTTGTGTCGTCAAATGGAAGTGTTTGTTACGTCGTAATGTGTCAAAAAAAGTAAATCCAGTCAGCTTAAGATGAAAGTGAGAAATTGGGAAGGCGCCCGCACTAGGGAAGAGCAGTAATGCAGGCCTAATCAGTAAGTAATGCGAAAACAATTTGTTATGCTTGTTATTGAATTAGATAGGAAAGAATTATGAAAGGTTTGCCCACAAGTAAAGAAAAATTTTGTTCTGTTGAAAAATAGAACAGAAAGGCAGACTGTAGAAAAAGTGAAACTGCAACAACTTAGAGAAGTTTCTGTTTAAACTGGAATTCTGTTTAACACCGATCCAGATGATTATTAAAATGAGCAATATAGCTTTCCACAATCTTTCGAAGTTGATTCAACGCGATTGAGGAAAGCGATTTAACAATCCAATGCAATAAAAATATGACAGCACAGTTTTGATCAAGCAAGCATATTGCTCTGCGCAAAAAATTCAAGCCGATTTTTTGACGATACAGGTCAAGAAATGGCAATAAAATTAGTCCATAAAAACGTTAAAAGTACTTTTTATGACAGAGGAAAAAACTGGACCTGCTGCAGCGATAAATATAAAGTAGCCTTTGGAAATGCCCGTAAACTAAGATACGAGTGCATTAAACATGTTTACAATCTGCGTTTCGCGCCACAATGTTATGGTTGGTGATGAATGAACGATATGACCTATTTAAAGTTGTTATTACCTCTGAAACAAATGTCTGTTTTGAAGGACTATAAACTTCGAAACATTCAGGTGTAAAATTTTATGTTGGAAATTATTGTCCTCAAGAAATCACTAAGCAGCTACGTTGACACTAGTGCGTATACTTGTGACTAATCTTATGAAGTTACGTTAACACAAGATCTAAGCTACAAAAGATGCAACTTACACGCAACACTGATGACTTTCAGCATATTACAATTTTTGTCAACCTTCAATGTTATTTGCTGTTACTTTATGTCTCTTCAGATTATTGAATTTAGACAAAACCCCTGATAAAAAGAAACGAACGTGGTTGATGAAAAACATCCGGGATATTGCTGCCGATCACCAGGACAACATGAATTACGCGCTGCGTGACGCAGCAGTCTTGTCTAATATTGCCTCGGTGACGAGTGGGGCTGTTGTCACTTCACTTCATTCGGAACACGACAAAAACTCCCAGTTTTCGAACGTTGAAAAACTGAATTACGGCGTCGACAGAACTCGTGCACACGCCGCGAACCCGGTTATCTCCGCTTTGCATTGCGCGCCGGCCTCGAACGACCCGCAAGCGAGAACGCAAGACGGCGTCGTGTTGGAAAGTCAGAAATATGTAACCTCCCCCCACACCATTCACGCGCCGGGCGCCCACAAGGCATTTGGTCCCCACGCGCTGATGAACAGCAGCGCCGAAAAGCAGGCCAAGCTGGACAAAACGCATCCTTACCCATGGTCCGCTGCTACGAACATGTACGCCGGCAACTCAACATACTCGGCAGGAGTTTACGAAAGATCTGATGCTCTAAAGCCGATCAACAGCGGCGAGCCGGGCACCGAGACTCTGGCAACACCTGAGGTTGCTGATAGCGGTCTGAGCGACAGGCAGGAAAATGGCCGCCGCATGTCGGCCTCGACGAACGGCGAGCAGCCACGCCAGCTCTTGGAGCTCCCAGCCGCCGCCAAGCATGAGCCTGTCGTCTCGGTCCCAGCGGGTTTTAGCTCGTTCAGCAGGCCTCCTCCCGATCCGTATCACAGCTATTACTCAAAGGAAACAAATTCCCGATTGCCTCCCCACCCCCAATGTTACGGAAATGGTTACACCAGGACACAAGGTTCCTCGCTGCATGAACATCCGTACGACCTGGCCCACCAAACAACACCTGCAACGGTGAATGAAGGATTTTACTTTGGTTCAGGTAATTGCAAAAATGTGCACGTTTTTCTTAAAAAAATAGTAGTGTTTCATCTTTTCAACATTTTTGCAATAGTTGACCAAACAACGATCAGCAACCAATTAGGTTATGTCGCTTAAACGTTACGTCAAATTAAACATTTTACAGAAATAACTTGCAACGAAAGGTTAAGGTATTTGTACTCATTTTCTTTTCATGAAAAAATCACGTTTACAACTGCACAATACTCATCCCGTGTTACTTTAATTTGCAAAGCACGTGAAGAATTTGCACATTAGCTGTTATACCTCTCCGTGACTGTTTGTTCAACCGCGTATTGAAACTTTCTGTTGCAGTTGAGCCATACAGCAGTCAGCTGAGTCAGTATCACCCACATGTGATGTCGCCATATTACTCTTACCACCATCCCCATCAACCAAACTTTCATCCTTCAGATTTTCCTCCATACAATAACTCGGGTAAGAAAATCTTTTTAAAGGTGAAAGTGCACTGGAGGGGGCTGAGTTGTTATTTATCACATGACGTTTAAATTGGATGAAAGCCGCTTGCTGTATTTCGTGTTGCCGAATAAAACAGGGAACTCAGTTCATGTTACAAAGCACCAATGCACATAAAATATTTTTTGCAATTAGCATAGGCGTGCAGCCGTGCATGTTACAGGATTTTTGTCTGTTTATTATGAATAGTGAACAAGGTTATTACCAACAATTTTCGTATTACCAGTAACATCGGTTACTAGCGGCAGCTTCAGTTATGTGCTGGTGGTGTTCAGTAACACGAAATATCTTGGAATTGATGGCAACAGTCATGTGCTTGCTTTTTGCAACAAGTCAGTGAAACCGCAAAGTGATAATTTTAATAAGACATAAACGGTCTAGGGCGCAAGTTTCTTTATCTTATTTTTGTTAATGTCAGTATATTGGTCCATGATTCACTAAAGTCTCAACCTCACCCCTGTTTAAACGTTTTTACCATGTAGATAAAAAAAAATTGATAATACTGAAGATGAATCTCGCAGACGACTGCGAGATTTTATTTTCTAAGTTATGTCCAACCTGTGCTGCAAATGAACAAAATGTCATTAACAAAATACCATTGTGATCGCAGTAGAACAGTCCAGGTTGAATGTAACTGTGTATTGCTCCGTCTGAACCACGACACACGGTCCATGCATGATGAGTCACGGCAGACGGAACAAAAACATTAACCGAAACATTTCCGCAAAATTTGAGGAAAAAGCATTCAGTTTCAGTCGTTGCAAAAAAAACCTTTTGACAGAAGAGTGTGTTTTACATTTTGCAAATATGCAATTGAAAACATTTCCTTCTCTGCCTGAAATTGTCACAAAAACAAGGTCTTTTCTATGGGACTGTGCTTATTTAGTTTGTCTGTGTACACTGATTTTTGTGCAGTAAGTTATCTAATTTTTTCTTCTTTTATCGTGTGGTGAATTTTCTATTTTCGTCTTGATGTTGCTCTAGCGAAGCTTTATTTGAAGTTTCCTTATTCATTGATTGTTGTGTTTTTTGCAATATTTTGCACCCCCACCACCATCAATATTTTTCCCCTTGCAGTTGAACCAATGGCCCACGTAACCCACAGCGGACCATACTCTCACCCCTGTCCTCCTCCCGTGGTATCTCCACATTATCCAGCGGAGGGGCACGCTGTCGGAAGAGGACCCTACCCCAGGAGACGCAGGCGACCCTACACGAAGTTTCAACTCGCGGAACTCGAACGCGAGTTCGTGCAAAACGAGTTCATCAGCCGCGAACTGCGCGAGCAGATCGCCCATCGTGTCTGTCTCAGCGATCGCCAGGTCAAAATATGGTTTCAGAACAGAAGAATGAAGAAGAAGCGCATGCTTAATCGAGGCGAACTGTTGCCCGCCGACAAAGACGATTTGCAAAAAGCTATTGACATTTCAGACGAAAATGGAGGACAAGTAACGACAGCAAAGTGCGACGTTTACATATCCTCGTGACATTCGGGTGACTAAATTTTTGTTTGTTTGTTGTTTTTTTTAATTGTCATTCACAAGTGCTGTTGTTGTCTTATGAAGAAAACCAGTGCAGAGAGTTCCCGCCACAAGAGATTAGAGTCGTACGCCAAAGTTGTCATTTAAAGCAGTTCAAAGTGACATTACGAATCACAAGCAATCGTGTAACTTAATTGACAAAAACTATCAGAAAACGCTTCAAGCTTATAATAAGTCTGACAATCATCTATTTATTTCTAAGCATGGGAATCTTCTTAGTGATTTTAGTCACTTTTGACAGACGTTTCCTAAATTCCTTACTTATGAATCAAATGCCATTTTTTTGGTTTTGCAACATCTAAGAAAGGTATTGTTGGATGATACTCATTTGTTCCTTCTTGAGATCGGGATTTTGTATTTTTGTTTGTAACATACTGCTGGAGTTTATTTCTCTGCGCAGTTATCATCTTTTTTCATCTGATTTTTTTGCATGTAGGATCGCATTTCAGGAAAAAATTGCACTTGTTTTGTGAATTTATCATTGGTGACAGCACGTCTGAACCTTAGGTACAAACTATCAAGCAGTACGTTTCAAAATGTTTCAAAAACACGCAACAACACTCATTTTAATTTACGAAATCGAAAAACGTAGTCACTAGCTTCCCAGGAAATGTAAAAAATCCAATGATTTTCTTGTATGAAATGGTGTAAGTTGTGCTTTAAAGAAAGTGCTCTTTGGTATTGCAGAGACATCCAAAAAAAGCATTTGAAGCTCTCTACAGTTAAATATTTTCCGTTGAAGTGTCTGCTTATTTATATTGTGTAATTGACTTCAATTCTTTTATACAAATGTAGCTTGCACTCATTGCTTTGATCATATCAAACCTTGCTGATGGGTCGGATTAACTGGAGTCGATAAAAGCAATCATTCTAAAGGTGATTTAGGCTTTCATTTTGAAATAGGCATCACTTCTGTGTTGCAGAAGAAATACTCTTTATCTCTAAAAGTAATTGTTTTCAACATACGACTCTTTGAAAACGTCGTTTCAAATGGTCATTTTTGCCGATGGGAAAACCAGACTTCAAAGAATCAGTGCATTTGTTAAAATTTATGTTCTTGTTCTTTTTCGTTTCATATTTTTTCATTTTCTTAGAGTAAATATTGTTGCAACTTCCCTGTGTCTGCTGCTATTTTGTGTGGCTTTTCTGGGAAAACAGAGCGAAGCACGCATCTATTTATGTGGAGGAGTGTTGGTATTTGCAGGAAGCGTTTTTCAGTAACCCAACATGAGGGGATCTTCGTCCAAGTAAAAGCTGTAGCTTACCAAACGTTTTTGCAGCTGGTTATCAAAATAACTTTGTTGCAAAGCAGTAGTAGTGTTGTTTACAAAACGCCATTCACTTCGTCATATCCATTTCTTTCCAAACAAGATATTTTCAAGGTTCTGTGATTTGTGCGAAACACCAAACAAAAACCTGTTAATTAATCAACTCATCCTGAATTTAGTTCATTGGCTTCCGCTCCCAATGATATTTTTTGCAATTATTTCATGGAAATTACCTATGTTCCAATAGTATTGCTACAGTTACGACGCAAAATAGTCACTCAGTCAAACAGGTTTTTTCAAGCGCATGGACTTTACAAATTTTCCGAGTGCAGTAAATTTTCAAAACTTGAAAAGCATGCGATTGCTTCCTTAGTTGCTCCTAAAAAAGAGAGTTAAAGGTAAAAAATGCGCACATGTTGTTTTCAGGTTCCCTACAAATACGTGTGGGTTATTTTCTTTAAATGAACGAGAATAAATTAGTTTACTTTAAACCACAACGTTTTCTATAATTTCAATCAAACGCAGCGAGTTAAACTAGTAAAGCTCCCTGCGTGATTGGTGAAGCAGCGCAGCAGATATGATTCACGTTGTGATGCATCTTGACAACTGCCATGTAGTCATAAAGCGTCATTCCTGACTTGCTGTTGCTCTGTCTGGAAACTTCACAGCGGTTCAGTCGCTGCCGTTTTCTGCTCCTAAACAATATTTGTGAGTTCTGACTTCGACCGCACTTTGATTTCTTTAACATCCAAAATAATTAACACAATTTCCATTTGTGGCGATGTTTGTTGTTTCAACATGCGTGCCCCTATTATCATACAGCTATATTAAAAATTAGTCCATTCGTGTTGGAAGAGACTAAATTGCACGATAAAAAACAGACACTGTCAAAATATAATGTTGCATAAGCATTTGCTATGTTTTGGTCACAGCTTACTTTGACAATTGGATATTCGCCATCTAGTTTATTTCTCTTTGGTCTAAACATACAAGAAATAAAACACGCAAGGTACTTTCAGGGAAACAAAATAGTGACCACTGAGACACTTTCATCAGTTGCACTTCTTGGCTCATTTAGAAATGAAACAATAGTTCTCCGTGACGATCCAGTGTTATATCAGGTAAACAAAATCACACACGTGTTCATGGAGGGATTTTAAAGTTAGGGGTATTGTAAAGTGTATATAGAGTATTTGTCATGTGTTAATGGAGCATTAAATTTTTTAATCTACTGTAATTGTTTTTGTAACTGTAATTGCTTGGTATTTATCAGCAAATGGTATATCAATTTGCTAAAAGGAATAAGTGCATGGGCGACATTATATACAGTAGATAGAAATTTTATGAAAGCTATAAACCTAAAAAAATAAATGTGCTCAAACAATTGCTGTTTACTGCGGCCCGACGATAAAAGCTAAACCTCCTCGAGTATCGTTACGTAGTTTTAATAATTAGGTTGCGATCTCATAAAACTTCGGACAAAATACCACCGAAAACCTAAAAGTTAATATAGACTGCAAACAAGTGCAAGATATTTGGTGATGGCTTTCAATTCATCTTAAATGAAAGTATGGGACAAACTCAACCTGAAGCCTTAAATTTTCTAAATGTCTGGTGCACAAAGCAGAATTGTTGAAAAACCTGATGATGAAAATAAACCAAACGAAAGAAAAATATGTCGTATAATGGTTTCGCTAAACATTGCTATGTCATCAGTTCCTTGTTTTATGTACTGCAGTGAACTTGCTGCATGATTTTTTAGCTAGTTTTTAACGTTGAAGTAGAAATAGATAGCACGCGGATTTGGTTGTTAAACACTGTTCAGTATGACTATAACTTTCGTTACCCTGCTCGAAACAACAGGTGGGATCCGTTTCAATGTAAACTTCACACAGTTCTGCATTTTCAGTGGTTCCTGATGAAAACAAATACGATTAATTTCACCAGACGGTCCCATTTTCGTCGCTCTGGCCAGCGACTGCGTGAATGTTTCATTCGAATCCAGGCCTCGCTGCAACTCGAAGTAAATTGCTTCACATGAAGCAAAGTTTCGAGGCTTTTTCTGCTGCACAATGTGCAGGGCGCGCTCAGATGCAATTTCGCCGCCGCATAAAAGGAAGAATGCCGCCGATAAAAGCGAAAGTCACTCACGGCCGACGTCGTCGTCCGGCGGACATAAACCCAACTATCGTCGGAACTTCAAAGCGGTCAAATGGCCTGCTGGCGGTATGCACGCAGCAATTAAACGGAGCGAGAACGTGTGAGCATTCAGCCGGGTGGAGAATAATCAGACGAGGAGAAGCGCTCGTGAGAATGTTCAGCCCACAGCAAATCACCCCCAACATGCTTCCCATCTCCCGCTTTTAGGAACCTTGTCACAATATCCAGGAAAAAGTAAAAGCTCCTTCGGAATTTTGACCTTCGAGTCGTAAAACGCCGAAAAGAAAGCTGAAAGGAGCGCTCAGCTGATATACTCGAGGGAATGAATGCGGGCTCTGTTGCGTCTTAGATACGATGTTGAAAGCAAATAGCACACAAAACTTTATAGGATGAAAACTGCCCTTGATATTTGCTTTGCTACAACGCTCACAAAAAGTTATCCAAGTTTTAAGCTCTTTTGTTCATCACAAATGTGACCTGTTCTTCTCATAATTCATCTGCTGAAGAAATGTTGCATTTATCAAAAAAATTCTGGCGAATCACAAACGAATCATAATTTGCCAGAAATGTTTTCGCAATATATTTTATTTTAGCAAATATTAAAAATATAGTTGATCGTCTGAGCTCAAAAAGTGGTACTTCACGTGATATCTTTAACAACATCCCATTAACGTTGTTATTTCTATAAGATCCATAAAAATTTAGTTATTTTAAAGGTTGGCTCCTTCTACAAATTTTTTCAAATAAACAATCACGTTTCGTTTAATTGAAAATATGGCATTTGCCCGCTTTCTTGCACTGCTTTCTTTACTTTAAATGTTTTATTTTTATTTTATGTATTTAATAGTATAAAATTTTGACCTGCATTGGCTGCCCATCGCAAAATGTATTCAGTCATTGCAGGGCGTATTTGTTTTTTTGCTACAATTACGAAAGAAATATCCCTTTGATGACTAGAATCCCGCTTGGAATAAAAGAAGTTAAGAATTGTCTTTCTTGCACCGTATTGATAAAAGGCAACTTTAATGTTAGTGAACGGGCTATCGTCGATCCCTTTCTAGTATATCTTGCCTGAGGTTACGTTACAGTCCACGTAAATTGTCTCTGACATTCTCCATGACGACAATTTACTTATGGCCGTTATTAGAAGACAAACTTTATTGTGGAACAATAGCGAAACCCATCCGGTCAGTGTGTTTGATTTTCGTCATCGCAAAAAAAGCGGTATAGAATGATGGAGGAATGTCGAGCACCAATGCATTTCCTTTGCAGTCGTGGCTTGTTCAGCATCTCTTCACTGGGTAGAGGCCCTCGGCCAACTACCCGCCCAGCTATTTGCAAAATGTAGTAAGCTGTAAAACTATGTGCGACTTTATTTATCTTTCGCGTGCTGCTCCAGTAATTCATGGGCAGCGTTAGCAGACGCTGGGAGCTGGAAAACGTGGGGCAGGTGTGCATACACCCTCTCCGTGTTATTACTGCACTTCAGTAACAGGACTGCGCACTGTCAACCTTGTCACAACTCAGGGAGATTTGTGACTTTGTCAACAGCAGCCGGGAAACCTTCCTCGGTGGCGTTTGCCAGATCGTAAAATGCGCACCGACCGATTGTGACGTACGCCGATGTCCGGATGCGCTGGCAAAATTACGCCAATTACCCTCGGCACGTCTGCTGCCCTCGCACCAGGCATTCACGGAGACACCAATAGCAACGGTTGTACCATTGTCTTGGATGTTTCGGCTTTCAGGCTTCGAGTGAAGAAAAACTAAAATAACCGGAACGTGTTTTGCAAACCTTCGGATGACGGGCTGTTAGCAGCCATAATTAATTAACCGATGAACTAACGCCTACGTTTTAAGGCGAAATATAAACCACTTGAGGCGCTTTCGAGCGGGAATCAGATCAAAGCACAAGCCAAGCATGCCTTGCAATTTATCAATCGTACGTAACAATCACCTGATGAGACGATTTGTACGTAACAATCACCTAATAAGACGATTCTTCCTGGGCTTTCGTCAACACCAGCTGCTACTACTGATGTTGATCACACAGACGGTTTGGGTATAACTTATACCCTATATCAGGGGTGGCCAACTTGTCTTTGACTGGGATCGACTAGAAAATTTTTTGATAACTCGCGATCGACCAGGCGGTTATAAAGTCACAAATACAAAA
>JGI24158J21664_10000273_pt1 | contig 42188 bp, 20 predicted proteins | sample Ectturendosymbi3_FD_21664 | JGI IMG/M metagenome (IMG submission 21664) | reverse complement strand
TACTTAAAATTGTTTTAAGTAAGCCGGAATACCTTGGTAGTCGGTGATGATGTTCTTGCTGCATGTGGGAAGACTGACGTTGGCCATAAGCCGGTTCGTAAGCCGTAACCGGATTGTGTGTGCCAGAACCTTGCGTCAGTTATGAGTTTTCCATACTGCATTCGTATTTTCACTATCACCTTTCCTTTCAAGACTGCCACCAGGCATTAAAGAAATAAATTTGCAACAAAAACAGACCAATTTTGCACAGCTCAGCGGCCAATTGAACACAGTGTTGTGTTGGCGAAAGTGATTGCGTTTGTGATTACCATTTACCTGAGTGAGGCTGAGCATTTCTCACGCGGGAAAGAAATAACGGAACAGCAATATTATGACGAAAGAATAGCATTGTGATGCTATTCCACAATAGAGGTTGGGTAAAAGTCGGCACGTAAATCCCGCAGTTCAAGGAAGTATAAAGTATTGTTTAGTTTGAGAGTATAATCCCGCAGTTCAAGGAAGTATAAAGTATTGTTTAGTTTTAGAGTAATCTGTGTTTCTACTTCAATAGATTAGAAAAAGGGGCGCATTTATGTCAAAGGGGTGCCATTCACCAGAGTGCCGCAGACATTTTTGGGGGTCAGTTGCCCCAAACTGCCCATCCTGGATGCGCCACTGGTTCTGATATGCATAGAAGTCTAATGATATTGCAATCTTCGCGCATGAACTTGCTAGTTTAATATAATATTCAAAAGATTGGACTTTGATACAATATTCATATTCTGCGTGTGCAAAGAAAGTTCATTTTAAGCAGTTCTAGGACCTACGCTTGATCGTTCTGTTGTTTTTCCATGGAGGGCGCTCTTGATCTATCCTGATTGTATCAGCGAAGTTTGAGCAAATAATGTTTTCTGGCGTTTAAATTTAATTGGTGAGAGTTTTGCTTTTCTCAACAACTTGGACATTGTCGCAATTTGAGTGGCCCATGGCTAACTGGAGAATCGTTGTCACTTTTCGCATAATTTCTTCTGGAGGAAAAACAACGTTTCTTCAAATTAAGTTTCAGAACGGCAAATCCTTTCAGGTGCCGAGACGGTTGATCTTCAGTTTCATTCTTAAGTACATGTCCGTGTAACAGTAGTTGTGTTTCCACAGCTGTCACGATATTTTTGGTGCATTTCACCTTCTCACTCGTTTCTATTCTTCCGACAAACAGCGACACCCTAGCGACCAATACTTCAGATCTTTTATGCGGCAGGATTCAATGCCATCAGGATTTCTTTGTTATACTCCATCCCTTTTTTTCGCTTAGACAAATTGGTCACTGAAACATTTCGGCCATTTGTCTCACAGTTGTAGTAAAATTCGCCGTAACAGTCTTCATTAGCCTATGTTTTCAGACATTCTAACCGAATGACTTAATTTTTTCGGTCATTTCAAAAACATTTCGGTCTATGACCGGAAAATGACCAAAAAAACAGCTCTATTCCTCCCATCCTTTAATGCTCTGAATGCGCCGCTTGTACTGATATTTTGCGCTCTCCCAAGAACAGAAAAGCAGAAAATATCGATACGTTGATTTATGTGGGATTGCTTGATGGCGTTTGTGCCAGCCAAAAAACAAAACGTATTGTCCTTGATTGTATTCCACAGTATCCAGATGAGGTCGAGCAAAGATGCTCAAATTTTTAGATGAATCGTTTAGAATGTGTGAAAAATCAGATACTTTTTAGTAATGATTAGCCAATTCGCGCAATGTTTAAAGAAAGCTTTCTCCCACTGTGCTACAATTACGTCTTCCAGGCGAGAGATCTCCGACGCTTTTTTATGCGAGGGATTTTGCTTTGCACCACCAATTCACTGGTAGAAAAAAGTTTTGGGGGCTTGGAATGTGAAAAATTTGAAGTTTCTTCGTGGATCCTGGCTAATCAAATCACGTCCTGTGTTGGAAGTAGTGCCTTACTTGACTGTTACAACATATCGGGTTTTGTGTTTATGACGGAATTGGCAGTATTTAAACACTTCGAATACCAAGTACGGAGCTGCTGAGTAGCAGCATGAATGTACCAAGAATTAGTAAGTTAATATGAAGTTAACCAATATTACATGGCTTGCAAAACCTGACCATAACTTTATTGCATTTCGCCAATTACAAGTGATATTGTATTTAATTGTTTCAGGTAGCCTTTTTTCCAGCGGTTTCGTGATATTGTGATTTGCTGAATATTGCGGATTTATTATACACAACATACTAGGTTGTTATTATTGGTTCTGCCAAATAAATTTGATTTGTGTATTTCAAAGCCGTAGTATGAGGCATATCATATTAGCAATAAACCAGCTGTTTTTCTTTTTTCCATCTATACCAAGAAAACATCTACCCTACTTTGAAAGTACCATAAACTAGGTCAGGTGGGCCAACTACTTCTGACCTGGCCATTTTACAAAAACGTGGCAACTTTCGGGCCACTTCCAATAAAATGATTTATAAAACAACACATTCACAAGTTTAAAAATTAAAGAAGGTGTTTGTGTTTCCAAATGTCGAATTCATTTTCAATGCGAAATCTTTCAATTTGAGAAATCTATCTTTGCTGACTAATCCCAGAAGCTATTTGCAGTCTTTAACACCGTTACTTTGTACATTTTTTAAAATAATGTTATGATTGTTATAATTAAAATTACCTGTATCAGGGATGAGCATTAAAATGGCTCAGAGGCCACTGTCAGAAGGCTGCGTTTAGCGGATAGACAAACAGATTTATTTGGAGGTATTGAGTTCATTGCGCCAGATGTGCTCTTCAAGACAAAAAACGCCCGGGCACCGAAAAAACTGTGAGGTGGTCCTCACAGGAGCAGAGGTTATCCTGTGTGGTGCTCCAGGGGAGGGTTAGCGTCGGGCCTACTTTCTAATTTGATCGTAAAATGAATAAGTAAACAAAAATAATAACGGTACGCAGAAAAGGTTTTATTCATTGTTCCTGCGCAAATGCACTTTATCCAGCGCATGCAGTTCAGTGAGGCAAATGTAACCTCACACGCTTTTCAACAAATTTCAGATTTGAATATTTTTCCTGAAAGCTTCCGCGGGCCACTGATAACGCTGTGGCGGGCCACATGCGTCCCGCGGGCCTGTTGTTGGACCACACTGAACTAGGTCGTTAAGTTTCATCTTCTTGATTACTTGCAATTTTTTAGGCATCAAAACTGCGAAATAATAATTATTCACGTGCCTCTCTATTGTAAAAAGTGTAAAATTCACACTTCAAAACATTGAACCACTCATAAAACAAGACCTTCAAAATGAGTTTTTTGGTATTCTAGACGTAGAATTACCATAAACGCTGCTTCAAACATTCTGAAAAATACGTTGTTTTGCTTATCTGCTGTGACTTGTTCTGTAGGTTGTGCATCCTCATCTTTGTGTGCTGTAAAGTTTGTCCATAAATGACTTCTAACTTTTTTCTATTCAAGTGTCTCTAACTGCATTAATGTACGAGGCATGAAAATTACATTATGTTATCAAGCTTGTTCTTTACCGTATTTAAAAGGCGCAATAAAGCAACTAACGTAGCTGTGGTGTATGCACAGTAGTTGAATCAAGTTATCTTTTTGGTTTTTTAATTTTCCAAGCAGAAAAGCGTATACTTGTCCACTTGCGTTGGTTAAAGTCTAACTCTTCCCTTATCTTTTATTTTCGCGAAAGCGATGCATCTTTGCATTGATTTTCAAGCATGCTTGAGCAAAAGTTGAGCGGCAGGTTTTGGCGACAGGTCCACGGGGGGTGATCTTTTATGAAAATGCGATAAATGCAAGTCTCGTCATCGTTGCGCTTGTGGCTCCAATGCAACGAGAGTCCAATTGCTGCCAACGAAACAAAGGAGTAATAACAGTCCGGTCGTGCTCTGCCAGTCCCGCAATCGGGTTGCTTGCACAACGCACGCATGCGAGTGTCCTGTACGTAAGCTAGAACGTTCTTTTCTGCAGATTGAACAACAAAACTTCAAGAAAACGGTATTATAGCAGTACATATCTTGCATGTACCTGGTGTATTACCAGTTTATACGTGTTCTGTAATGAAAGCACTACTTTTGTATTTTAGTACGAAATTATTTAGATCGGTCGTGGAGGTTTTGCGCTTGCGCTGTTGCCTAAGCTCCGGCATTTGCCGCGAGCCCTTAAAGTAGTGACGAAGAAATGATCAACCGCCCGGGTTTATATGGCATGACGTCATCCCATCAGACTGGAGCTAATCGAATTACGCTTTCCTTGCGAGTCCAGAGAATTGCAGCTCGTTGTACAACTACGAACAAGATGTTACCTTTTGCTTATAATATAACCGCTTCGTTAGAACATACCTAAACACAACAGATCCTCTTTGTCTTGATTTACCTTGCGTGGAGACTCATTTAAGCGCTTGTTGACAATATAGCTGAATGCCGAAACAGTTGAAACTTGAAAGCGCAGTGGAATCATATTTATCGTGTTGACAGTGTTTTGGTTCAAACCGTAGCCTCTCTCAGACCTATTTTGAGCTGAATCGGTTGGTTCAATAACAACTTTCTCTGCAAAAACTAGGCGTGTTACACGATGCTCAAGAGCGTGATCAGAAAGCCTACCCAGTAGTTTTTCGGGAAATCGACGAATGTTGAAAATATACGCGAGGGTTAAGATCAAGTGCTTCAAGTTGCTCTTTTTGCGTGGCTGGTTTGGTGCTCATGTTGTTATAAGAGCTGTGAAGCATTGCGGCAGATGTATGTGGAAAATGTTTCCATAACAATAGGTTTTCAAAATTCTAACTCGACAAGCACGTATCGATGGGGGTCAATCTCAAACTTGCGAGAATCGCTGAACCGAGATTGATGTTCTGTCCTCGGATGGTCAGTTCTGGTTGAGTTCAAATGTTGTGGCCGCAAAACGAAAGCGTTGCGTTGAAACCTTGTTTAGGTGTCGTTACGGATAGAACGCAGAGGACAGCTTTTAGAATGTCCACTGTGAGCTTTGTTTTTGTAAAGTTTTTAAAGGAAGGTCCCCAAGGTCGCAGATCTTTAAAACGGACGCTAGTATCGATAGGATTGATTTTCTTGTCAAATTCTTAGCAGTTAGGTAGATTAACATCAGAATTTATTGAGGTTATTGATGTATTTGCCGAACAGAAAATTCCTAAACTATGATTATTCTTAACGTCACGGCAATTATGCTGCTTGTGCTTCTAATTTTTTGCGTTTTCTAGAAGCAATACCAGGTGCGGACCTGTGACACTGGGAACTTGCTGCTGAAGGTGTGTTTTCAAACCTAACTAGAATTGTGATTATCAAAAAATGTAAGGCTGTGCGAAAACGCTCCAGCTAAAAAGTTAAGTTATTTTTAATTTGAACAGACATCTAAACTGAAAGGATAAATTGTGTTGCCAAACACTGTTTGAAGATTGTATTGCGTCGCGATCATTTTTTGTTGAAAAGCTTGGCTCGTGTCTGCCACTTGATGCAGCTTCAACAATACTGCTGTTGAGAATCCAGAAGTAAGGGTTTATGCCCTTATGGACCATCTACTTCTGTCATTGCGGTATTCTTCAACAGTCTTTTGATTTATAATAAACAGGTTTGCAATTGCAAGTGTACTGATGATCGTAGCAGCAGCAGTTGCCGAAACATCTACAATGTCGTTCATGTCAATAAACAGGTTATTCCTGAAAAAGTGGTGACCACTACATCGATGATTTAGTCTTTATGCAAGAAATGTCACGCACCTGAAGATTTTATTTGCGATGAAATAAAGGAGCAAGAACCGCTGGAACTACTTCGCTTGATAAACTGTTAAATAAAAATTAACGTGCAACGCAAGTTATTTTTTTGTAAATCAAAAACAATGCATGCGAATAATTTTGTGATGTTCGTACTGAAAAAAATATTTGAAAACTGAAGCGTGCTGCCCTTTAAAAGTTTTCTTGATTTACTTTTTATATGCTCATAAACCTATTATGTTACATTTGATCAACTGAATCAACTGAGATCATCACACAAGTCAGTTGCGGGAACGTCCTCGCTCCACTTCACTTTTCATCGCGGCGTACACTGTCGACCGAATGTTCTTTGTTTATAGGAACATATGCATCTCCAAGGTGTTGACGTCATTGCTATCAACAAAAGCTATAGTAGTAGTTCCATAAATCAAGTTTCACGTCATTTAACCTTCCCGTTATGTTATTCTAGTACCCCCAAACAACGTCAGATGACCCCTGGCGACTGACGGCCTGCAATGCTTTGACGGAGCGATGCAGGCGCCGTGTCAATCAAACGATCGTGACGACACGTTTATTCGTTCACCCTTGCGCGTATTGATTAGGTACGGCGTTGTTCGTTATGCTACTGCTGATGGCCAACGTCGTAACATGAGTTCCGGTTCAGACTACGAGCCGTTCTGTAGTAGTAGCAGCTTGAAAACCTATTTGTGTTTATACGTGGTAATATCGATCAGGGCCGTTGGCAGTCGCTGGTTGAAGGTGCAGTGAATCGTAAGTTGTGAGAAGAATCTGCTGTATGTGCGTGATCAACTGCTATGCTGTTTTGTCATGTAAACGACTGAAGCCTGTGGAAGCATTAACCAAAAGCAATGAACTTTAAACAGTTGCTAGCGTGATGTAAATGAACATAGTTCGGATAAATCCAAGTATTAGTTGTTGCAAGCCGTTGCTCAATCATGAGTGTAATGGAGCCGGGGATGTTGACCGAGGAGGAAATTGAAGCCATAGAAGCGTACGACAACGCTATGTACCGCACTAAGCGTAAGTATCTTGGTCAAATTCATGGTGTAACATTTGCTGTTCTGAGAAGTGGAGGCACGTAGGAGAGTAGATGTATTGATGTGAAATTCGTCTGGTGCACGATATTGTTATTTCGTTAGCTTGGTATTACGCACTTCATGTGTGCAAAGATCTAGCTAGTGGTGCTGAGTCGCATTTTACAGACTGAGGAAGCACTGCTCATAAATAATTCATATACGTGAACTGAAATGCAAGCTCAACGCAAAACGTCTTTCGGTTGTACAGTTTGCTACAAAACTTATGCCAAACCAAACGGCCTGTTCAGCGATACAGCAATAAAATCCTTTTTAAACTCAAGTTTACCAAGATCAAAAGGAAAATAGGCGCTTAAAATGAAAAACCTAACGTAGGTTTGATTTTTTCAAAGGCGCTTAAAATGAAAAACAATTTTTTTCCGAGATTTATTTGAACCCGGACAAGGCTTAAAACCTTTAACGTCAACTTATCGCAAGATTTCGGCATCTGCCAAATCCCAAATATTGAAAGCGCGGAGAACGCGATCTCCGCCCGCATTCAATCCACCTTCCGGAACTGTGTGCGTTTGATGGTATTCTGCAGAGTCGAAATCCGCCGGTTTGCGACGTGCCATTCAACAGCATCACGACCGCCTGCACTGGCGAGTCTTGTCTGACATACGAAAGCGCGAGAGCTGCGTTTTGCTTGTTGGCTCTGGTGCCGCGCCTAGTGATTTTTCACTAGGTCTAGTGACTTTTAGGCTCATCTAGTGATCTAGTGATTGTTCACTACAATCTGGTGATTTTTTTCAAAATTTCTAATTGATGAAAATCGGTTGTCTTTTTTTTTTACTTTTCATGTTTTCAGCCCTTTTTTAAAGATTTTCAGCCTTTTTTAATCCGTAAACAACTGATTATGTGAATTATTGCTTGACGATTTGCACCAACAGAACGAACAAGTGTTTCTAATATGAGTTTCTATTTTTTTGCACCTCCGTGCTGTTTAGTGTTTACTGTTAATTGCTGGAATATTGGCCATGACAGCATTTTTAATTTTTAGCGGGAACACTGCAGTGGAAATAATTAATTACCTGCTTAGTGTTAGGTTGGTTGCTCCTAAATGCTCGCGAGTGGTGCCATTTTCAGCTCTTGAGAAAAGCTTGTTAGTATGAGATTTTCGAGGCTTCAACATGATTTATTTTAACAAACTTGTAAAATATGTAAAGGTTTTTGGGCAATAAAGTAAATAAATACATCATTTCAGGAAAAACTGCTAATTTCGACGCAAACATTTCAAATCTAGTGATTTTTTCAGATCTAGTGAATTTTTTTGTTAATCTAGTGATTTTTGCCGAGAAGCCTGTAGCAGCACTGCTTGTTGGTGCCTTCAAAAGTTACAGTTCTGTATGGTTTGGTTGCTGTGGGCTGCAGTTGTTGAAATTAAATTTTTCAGCCTTTTCAATGTGGAATGGCCTGTCAGTTGAATGGGAAGTAGCTTGTGTTTCCATCCCCGGATCAACTTACCAAGTCACGTAGTTCTTTAGAACTTTCTGCCAGGAGTTTTGAGTGCTGTTTACCAGACTTTTATGCACTGTGTCTGCCTGAACCCACCGGAGTTCACTATCATTACAGCCCCTGTAAAATCCCATTCCTAATCATAGCTGGTATGTTGATGACTGGCACCGTTAATTTATATTGCTGAAATCCCCATTCAAAGCATTACACTTTAGCTGAAGAACGTCAGTGAAATGTTTGCAGTTTCTATGTCGCCATATGAAGTAAAAGGGGAATTCAATTTCTGGTTTGGCGTATGATTGATAAGATTTTGAAGCGTCACATACCACCAAAACCTTGGTTGCGCGTAAAGTAACTATTGGACTGTTCATTCACGCACCTGAACACCTTACCTACTGTTTGTTAAAAGCACATCAACTATGAGGTGCTTCTCTCATTGCTTGAATAAGCAGTCTTGTGCGCGAAGTTCGCGGACGCACTTTCGAGCCAAGTTGGATGCTGTATGTCATGAGAGCGATATGTGGCAGATGCGTTTGCTTCTTTATTTCCAATAAAGCAATGGTTCAGAGGTAGAAAGTCTGTTGTGATCAAGCAAATAAAGTATTTAACTACATTCATGCCGCAGGGTTGCGTGTTGCGTTTCCAACACAACCAAGGAAACTTTATACGAAGTTACTTTTTTTCTCAAAACTTTGGTGCTTTTCAGCTGTACTGAAGATTTGCAGATGTTGGTAGGCTGTGCGATGTATTCTAGGATGATTTGCACGGATGCAATAGATGATGTGTCCTCGAGAGGTATCATTTACGTTGTGCATCGTATGAAAACTGGGAAAACAAACTTTAAAATTAAAACTTTACTCTCGTTAGCTGTTGCCTACAAAGCTAGACACATGTGTAACCTTCATGTTTTTGTCTAAATAACTTTCTACTGCATGGAATCAACCCATCACCCAAGAGAGAAGTGAAAAGTAATTAAGACAAATGCGTCGTACCTCTCCAGTTTCATCGTGTAGGTCAGAAAAGATTTATTTGTACAATCCGCCTACGATGCGCAATTTGTAACCGATCGCCCGCGCTGAAAACTTGATTTGCGATTCAGTCTGTCATGGTCATTTAAATGCAGTCTGGGAAACTACTGAAAAGTTGTGCCAGTGAATGTGTTGCATGTCGCCGGAAGTGATTTTCTTCTTTCATTATGAAATTTAGTTGTTTAGTTGTGAAGTGCCTTTGAAGTTCTTTGTTCTTCAGATGATCTTGATTTGTATTGTATCTGCTTGTTTGCTACCCATGCAATGCAAGGAGTTCAGCTGATTTATGCAGGTGTTGCAGAATACCTTTGGTTGTGCATGACAGAGAAGCAGTTGCCTGTAATATATTGAAGCACGCTTATGAATACCTGAACGGTATCGTTGCTTGATCGTCTTGTGCATCTTGTTCTGCTCGATTTGCTGACAGGAGCCTGAACGCATGAACAGATGTTCTCAGCGCTACGCAATGTGTAGCAAATCAAAGGTGTCTTTGCTAAGCAACGACTGGTGTTTGGCAAAAATTGTGGAAAAGCGTAATTTTATGATGAAGTTTAATACTGTTTTAGAGATTAAAACAAACTCAGCTCAATCAAAAGATATTGCGCCAAAATACGATGTGGCGTACCTTACATGCTATACAGCTGTCGCTTATGCATCTTAACCTTTCAAGCTTGTACAATTGGTTTCCGAGCTTTGGTCTTAAAACCTACAGACCACCTGCCTGTAGAAAGATACCATACTTGCTCACCAGTTTCATGTCCTTTACCATGACACAATTTATGAATTGGCGCAATTGCTGCGTCAAGGTTTGATCTCGATGTCGTTTAAACTGACCGCAAGTTTTCAAACCGTTGATTTCAAGGGAATGGTGTTTAGATGTCTGAAGAAAATTGAATCACCAATAATAATAGCGTTTGGCAAACTTTCTTAACTGATGGTGTTTTACTTACAGCTCTTCCAACTTTCTTGACTGTTTCATTTGGGTACGTTTATCTTCTTGAGCGCTGTCGAAGTTTGAGCGATTTTGTTACATATTGTAAAAATGGTCTAGCTAGATACTACGCAGTTGTTTGAAGACAAACGTTCTCACCCAAGCCCCGTATCTAATAGACCTGAAAGAAATAGCCATTGGACGATCTCTCGCGATTGAACCTCCTTTTTGTTTCTTTTTTTATCAGCCAACCTATTGTCATGCAAACCGTTGCTTCTGTAACTTAATCTGTTTTAATGCTCCCTGTCTAGAGTGCTTTCAATCACAGACTCATGTGGTTTGCAAGGCTCCCTTTTTGTTTTGTCACGCACTAAACAATTATCAGTGCTTCTTGCCCTTATGTTTGTAATGGTTGTATAGCCAGGGTTTTTTTTAAGGTGTTTTAGAGACCCGATTCGGGTCCCTAGAATCAAAGAAAATCAGGTCCGTAGAATCAGAGAAATCGGGTCCCTGCGGGTTCATATCGGGTACGGTACCAAACATTTTCCTTAAAAAAAAACTGGTATAGCATTTGTAAGGCAAGCAAGTCTTTCTTAAATGCTGGTGTAGTTGATCTGTTCACATTTGGTGGCACATCTGTGGAGTTTTTGTGGACTAATAGTAATAAATTGTGATTCTTGATGCATGTAAACTATTAGGCAATTGAAGCATTTCATCTAGAGCTCAACCGATACGATATTTTTGCCTGATACCGATATTTTTTATTTTTCATTGGGGATGACTGATACCGACACCGATATTTTCCCCCTCAAACCACAACAAAATGACAATGCAACGCATTAAAGTCAACTCACAAGAAAATGCAAATAACTCACAACCGAAAACACGGAAATATTTGCATTTTTGTAAAATAATGATTTACTAAGCGAAATTTACCAATTTTAGGTTATAATTCAGGAAGTTTAGACTTAATACTGTAGATTAGATATGGAGTAAGAACACTCCGTGCAAAAAAATGACATAGTGGCTTTCATGAGCAAATACTGCCAATACACGTACAGCGGAATTTTGCTGATGTGATTACATCGGCGACGTTAGATCGGCCGATCTCAATCGCCATTCTGATGTATCTGTCGAGTTCTATGTTCACAAATTGTTGTAATGAGAAGCTATAATGTTTATCCTTTGAGATGATAAACTTTTTGCTTGATATAAGAAGGTTTCTGTATCTTCCATTTTTGTCCTATCAGGTGTTTTCTGTAACCGCCACCCCCGCTGTTTACGCCACTGATCCCGTCGATTGGAATGAAAAGAATACAGTGCCGGCCGTTCGGACACACCGCATGCGAAACATCATTGATTCTGTGTACACCACTAATGACAAGCGTGTAGATGTGACAAATCTGAAGATTACAGAAAGGCACAAAATTCTTCCTAAAATGCGTTTTTCCCAACGCGCAATCTTTTTGCTTAGCGAAATGAATTTTTGTCTAACCCCCGAAGGTGCGCAAACGCGCGGTACCACCAGGCCATTTGCGCAATGAATCTCATTCTCGCGCACGTGAGACATTCCAAATTTACTTCTGCATATATATATTGCATAGCCCCTGAAACGCTTCACTGGTTGTGTGTCTACATGGTTGCGCGGTCGCATGCGCACCAAAGCAAACATTTGCGCAGTGTAAAATTTTCTAAGAGGGAACTCTGCTAACAACCAGTGGTTTTATTGGAGCTAGGCTGACAGCCTTGCCCCCGCAGCTGCTGCGATTATGACGTTGAACAAGAGGCTTTGAGGCAGAAAGCTTCATTTTAAAATCAATGGCATTACACAGACGAAGACAAAGCAGGTCTTCTGCCAGCCACTGTCTTATATCAAGGTATTCCACCAGGACTGTTTGCTTATCCATGGATGAAAATTACTTTTTCGAAGGTACAAGATAAGACAAAACAACATTTTTGAAGATGCAACGTGCAAGATAGGCTCATCTCTGTTCTCACCTAAAATTCGGTTTTGCCGCCTTTTGCTTGCATCTGTTTAGAATTGCGCAATAAAAATTTAAATGTGTAAGCTCCTAAAAGTAACATGCGCGGATTCTCAAACATGGGGTTTAGGCCCTTCCGTAGATTTCTGACGTGAGGTTGGATCTCTGGCGTCTTTGGCTGGTGACCTTTTCATTTTCCGAAGAAGACGAAAAACAATTAAAAGCTAACAGTAAACACGGAAAGTTGGCAATGTAATTTCAGTCAAATAAGTTTTTCAAAAATGTACAGATCATAACGACTTGAGACTTGTGTATTTACAGGTTAACAAAAGATGCAAGGGGCTTCTTATGAAGTTGTTAAAACAATTACTTGAGAACACAACCATGTTCGTTCGTGAGAGGTGTGGCGACCAATGCACTGAACTGAAAATCTTTAATCAACAAAAACTTTTATAAGTGTATGCGCTCAGCCTAGCACAGTGTTACACAGTTTTTCAACGTTTTTTTTTTGCTCTGTCTCTGTGGCATCAATTCCAACCACAGTCTCAACAGTAATGGCTACTGCTCGCGCAATAACTGGTTCTGCGTCTGCATGCTTTTTTTTCGTTTAGCCAGCAATAGAGCGACTTTGCAGTTTGCAAGCAAGCAATTTTCTGGCAACCTTAGGTAGTTGGCAGTTTTTTGCTTGTTTACTGTATCTTTTTGTGAAACGAGAATCTGAAAATATGCTTTTGGTTTATTCTTCAAAGATGGATGATTTTTAAGTGTCTGCTGTGTTCGCTTGGAACAAGAGCTTCGTTTGACAAAGTAGTGTATTGTAGATAATGCACAAATTTAAGGTTGTTGGTAATCCTCAGCTCCAGAAGCAACAAAAACATACTTGATACAATCTTATATTTTCTCTTGACAACGTTGTCCGTTGCTACTTCTGGTGTCGATGCGCTATTTTTGTCAGAGTGCTGTATTTTTCAATGGCTAAATCTTTGCAAACCTATTCAGGACTACAGAAAAACAGACTTGATAGACGACAATGTCAGCAGACTTTCTTTAACAAGCAATGACGCTTATTGCTACAGATACTGTATTTTTCCAAACACTCAGCGCTACAAACTACTGGACCATTTATTTAGTAAACTGATAAGCTAGCAGATCAATGAATTCACTACGTCACCAAGGTTTTATTATTTTACTACAACACTTTGACAACATGGAGATCACGTGACGACCATGCCGCTTCGGATCCGCTAACGTCGGTAAAATAGCATAGATTAAAGTGTATCTTAGGGCTGAAAGAATAGCTTTTACCAAGAAATTTGTCATGCATAAATTCTAAACTATTAGCGACGCACATGAAAAACTCTGGCGGCGCAGAGGTTGAGAAGCACTGGCATAGCACGTTAAGAAAGACCACGATATCTTTATTATTGCAATATAGATTGCAGTATAAACTGTCGCTCTTCAATACTTTGTTGATCGTAGTCTACACCCAGCGGAAGGAAAAGTTCGCAAGTTCCAAAACCTTCGCGTGAAAAGTCAACATATGCGATTTTCGCTTAATGATATTTTGAACTTGTTCAGACCATATTTGCTGTTTTCCACATTTTTCCGACGTGTCTACTGTCAATTAGTCACAGCAGTGATGGCTGGTGTGTTTAATGTTGTATGCGCTCGTTATATTGCGGTTTGAACGACTCTTGGCAAATTTCCGAATCTCTTTCATGATTAACTCTGTATCCGATGATTTTGTTGCAATAAAGCATGCATTGTGCCTTTGCTTGAGGAGTAGCCAATTTTGTAGGGGCCAATTCCACACTACCGATTTCTTCAATAGGTACTGAAATGCGCAAGTGCAATGCGATTGAAAACTTCAACAACTACTTAGTACATACAGCAGAGTTGATGAAAAGACCTCATCAATTGTCTTGGCAATAATTTTTAAATTGTAAAAGAGTTTTTGGACACCCTGCACATGTTGATGTTTCTAACTGTCTATGGAACTTGTGGCATGTAATACTTTTACCAGTTCCTGTGACTGTCTCGATACGTTTGGAAGATTTCTCTCAAATTGTAATATTTGTTTTTCCGTATATGTTTTCACATTTAAGAACTTTTCGGATTTTTACGTTACTAAAAGTCGCTGGTTCAAACTGCTGAGTATTTGCTATAGTTAGGATCTTACTCACGACCCTCCCAGTAAAAGAAACTAGAAGTACCAACTGATTTAGTTTGTTACCCCACCTGAGTTGCCTACTTTTGTGGTATTGTTGCGCGTCGACAAGGTTGAACCCGCGATTCGTGAAGATAACTTGTTACTGATGAACAAGTTTGCAGAAAAACTGTAAGAGAGTTGGTATTTTACGCCCAGATCAGAAGTGTTGCTATTTTTGGGCCCAGATCTAAATTGCAAGAATTGTGTACTACCCCCTTAGAAAAAGTTTCAAATCACCAATAAACAGGGCTACCATCGGTCTAGAACCAGACCTAAGGACGACTGGGGAAAATTCGATTTTCCTGTCCAAAATAAACATTTGGTGAAATTGTTTTTATTGGCATGACTCATCAAATCTTATATTTGCATATTCATCTCCAGGCACAATTTTCTTCAGCAATGTCTTATTCTTAGAAAGAAACTCGTGCATCTCGAATTCCTTGTTGCAATCGTCACGGAAAATGTTTTTTCGCTTGTTTATTTCTTGACTCAATTTAAATGCACAGCTAAACCTTCATTACAAAATTTATCCTCAGATTCCTAACCAGCCCAGGCAGCTTACAGTGCTAACAATGCCTGATAATGCGTTACGTCTTTTTGCTACAAGATTACACTAGTTTAATTACCTCACAAAACCTTGACTACAAAATGTTCAAAATGAGTTGGAAATGGTCTGTATGTTTATCAAATATTGCCTATTTAAATTCGTTATGCTATAAAAATCAGAAAAATTAAGGACGCAAATAACATGTAAGAAAATTTCTTAGAATTAAGGACAATAATATTTTCTAAGCCGTAATACTTCAAAATAAGGACAATTCTTAGAAATAAGGACAGTATGGTAGCCCTGCCAATAAATGTGATACCTTTTGCCCAGCACGCCCAGCACGCGACCTCCCCTTCGTGTTGTATTGACATGTCAATACGTTTCCTTTCCTGGAACTTTGAGCTCGCCTTTGTATTTTTTATCGTGCCAGAGCTGCTGCGGACACTGATCACCTAAGCTATGAGTTGGCGACTTCGCCTCATTACAGTATAATCAGCCAATACCGGGTGTGGAAGTAATGCAAGCATTTTGCAGTCAGTAATGAGTAGGGCTGGTTTTCGCAATTTGACGGAATGGTCAAAGCAAATCAGGAAGGTTTATGCTCGTCTTGTGTTTTTATCCTGAAAAAACGATGCATTCGAGGAAAGTCTTCGAAACCAGTTAATGGCAGTGGCGTGTTAACTGTGCAAAGTGCAGACACTGTCGATGACAATAGTTACCCGGCGCGCGTGTGTGTAAACAAATGCGTGCTTAAGCAAACGCGCTTTTTGCTAAAGCGCGGTTTCGCCGACATTCCGTCTTGTTGCCTGTTGTAGGTCACGCAGTTCGACTGGCGTCGTCCATGCCGTTTGGTGTGGGCAGTAGCCCACGGCTAGTGAAGACTTTCGCTGGAGCAAGGCGTGAATGGCATTATTCATTTGTGCAGGAATTGCCGCATTGCTTTCGCCGTCATATTCTCTTCATACAACGAAGTTTAGATCAGATCAGCTCCGTCGTTGCATTTTCAGGATTGCCTTGGGCGTAAATGACGTGCTGTTCGGTCGGACGTATGGCATGAGAAACTTCAAAGGTTTCGCAGTGAAGCTGTAGCACTACCGATTATGCAGTTCCCATTGCTAAAGACAATATAAGAGTAAAGCATGGTTTGAATGGAATCTTGTTATCTCACTGAGCAAATCTGAAAGTTCCACTAACCCAGTTAAGCGACACTAGCACTGCGATTGCAATTACCTTTTGCATGAGTTTTCCACAGTTTTGACTGCTTTTCGCCAAAACAACTTGTTCTGTTGAAAACTTCGTTAAGGTGTAGACAGAGAATGCTGCGTTATCACGAAATGAAAAGTTTTTCGTTGTAGCGAACAGACTCGAATATTTACGCTCAGTCGCTTGGCTGGAGATGTGGTGCGTCGTGCCGGACCTATTCTCAGCGGGCACGCGGCGACATTTGAGCAGCAGCTGTATGAGGCGTAGTCAGCGGAAAGGTTGAATTCGGTTGAAGAACTGAGCGCTGTGTTTGCCATGCGTGATCGGTCAGACTACGAACTGCTGTAGCCTTGCCGATGGAGATTAGCACGCATAGTTTTTTGGCAAACAAGGCTCACAGCGCTGCTTATTGTTGGCGCATCAGCAAACGTCGCATTGACTCCATCTCAGGCGTTTCACCGCAGTTGATTAATTTCAGCAAATATAGTCCGTTGTTGACACCAGTTAAATCTTTTCCTACGGCTGTGCAATGGATTAATGCTTAAGTTTCTTTTTGTGATGCGTCAATGCTTCACAAACACTACAGGGAGAAAAAAACAAGAGACCAGTTTCAAACAAGGTTATAAGTGTTTTTATTCCATGGTTTAGTCATTGCAGTGTGCAGCCTTTAGATACTTTTTGTCAAATTGTTAGATCCATAGATCGACGTGTGTGTTTGCAAATTTCCCGGAAGTTGACTACGAGTCCCAGTTAAAAATGTCAAAACCATTACCGAACGGCGATATCGTTACATTTTTTCAAAGCACCTTGTCGTTGCTGAGTCAGAACATGAAATTCAGGACTCTGCTGTTCATTATCTGCTGACGCATTCTGTCATTGCAAAGGCCGCGTCACGGTTTACTGAGCTTTGCAGAAATTTTATAATTGGCGTCTGTTTAAATTTCGCATGACAATCGCACCTCTTTCGTTGCTGACCGTAACAAGGTGCTGCGTGGTTGGTGATCGATTTGTGAATTGCGATAGCGTCTCGCGAATGCGCGACAAAACAGTAAGAACCACGTTGAGCAATGCTCCTCGACACTGTCACGTCTGTGCACGTGAGAAAGTAGGATATGAACTTACACGTGCACTACATTTTCGAATTTCGCGCCTGCGTTTTCTTGAACCTTCAAAGGCCTGTTGTCATTTGATTTCGAACTGAGCAGAACCAACCTAAGTAACCATTCGTAATATCAAAATCCAAGTCAAATGAATTTTCAGATCGTAAAAGGATAAGTCCAACTTAGTGTTCATCCATCAGTGTAAGGCTTTGTCGAATGAAAGATGTGAAAGCGATGCCGCAAGCACGTTTTCAGACAACTTTTGAATACAGTTGGCGTGTTTTAACCTTCCCGTAACATATCTCTGGCAATGGTATTGCCAGAATTTGCACTGACGTATTGTTTTCCGGAACGGAACGTCAACCCATGGTGCTAAGGTGTTTTTTAGTAAGAGAACTGCCACACAGCGAAATTCTATTAGCACTGAACACGCAATTCCATGTTGCAAAATGGGCACTTTTAGTGAAATATTTCTTAAATGCGTGCTAATCAGGTTGCCGATTTCTTGGGATCAACTTTATTTTCAATTTTTTGTGCTTCCGCTAAAAAATCTGTGTTGATTTTGAACGCTTACCGCAGGAAGCAAGTTCCAAATATTTGTAACGTAAACTGGTAAGCAAAGTTTTATTACAACCACGCTGGTCAAATGCAACTGCAGCGTATCTGTTTGTGGCCAACACCGAAAGGTCTATCTACCTCCAAACCTTAAGTTCGAACTTTTCAAAAGTTTTCATCAGTATGGATTTGTCAGTGGTTTTGTTGCTGAAGGATCTGAATGTCTAAAAAGATTAAAACTCGGTGAAAAAAAGTTGCCCTTATTTACGCGCTGGCGTTTGACGACATAACATCGAAATGCGGTTTAAACGAGGTGCTCCAATGCGACCGTTTTTGTGTTCGACAGTAAGGAAGTATAATAGGCGATTTAGAGGCAATTCACACGAAAATACGGCGACGTACATCTTCTATCAATAGTTCGATATTCAGCTTGACGTTAAACCGATCACTCGATGTTGGTTTCGCGGGGAGTTTGTGAAATTTGCTGATCGACGTCCATTCAGTGTGATGTCCTCGTTCTAGAGAACTGCCATGCTTCACATAACGGAAAATTCTAAAACATCTGGTTGAAGGGCTTGCGTAGATGCTAAGGACTCATCTTGGCAGTCTTGTTTACTGAAGACGTCACTTGTTAGGTTTTGACTTGATTTCCAGTATATTCTAACCTCGAACGGCTTCGATTTTGTTAATATAATTACCATGTAATTGCAGTACTGTTTGCAGGAAAACGAAATTTATCGATTTCGAAGATTTATAGAAAAGCACTTTCTTGCGTTGCTGTCGAAACGCAAACTATCCTATGTTTGTACTGAGGATGCCCTTAACAATCGCGAGATTACTAAACGATGAGTGATATGGTGTTTGTTGGGTTTCACAAACTACGATACATAAATGAAATTATGGTTTGATATTTGCCCAGTGATTGGATTTTTTCAGACAAATGGTTTTCTAAGCTCCGCGTACGAAGTTGTAATGTGTATCTATCAACTTCTACACGTTCGGTTAACCCTTGCCTGTAGCTGCAATTGCTGTTGAGACCCGTAAAATTAAAAAAGTGCTTCTCAAAACTGTTGCCATTCTATCCTGAATAAAGAGAGCAGTGTGGTTGTGTTAAAAAAGTTTGGATTTCGTCAAGGCTGCTATTTCAAGGAGTTGGTTGATCAGTTGACAACTAATTTATTTTTCTCTGGTCACGACTAACAGTTTGCTGTTGTAGCTGCTTGCTTCCTGCTGCTCTTTTGCAAAAAAACGACTGCGTCATGCTACGCCAACTGTGCTTCATACGTATTGGCGCTAAAATTTGTTGTGGTGCTCTTGGTGGTAGTGGGAACTGCAATATCTTGTAACAAAACGGCTTTTCATTGACACATCGCAAAGCAAATACGTTGTTTAACGGTGTGAGCTCTGCTTCCAAGCGCAGCAGCATATAGTTTAACTGTGGTCTCATCTTGGTGATGAAAGTATTTTGTCTGCTGCGCTTCAATACAAATTGCTTTCGGCAGGTGCTTGCAACGTAGTAACTGCTTTTTTTTCTAAATTGCTGGTTTGAGAATGAGCTGCTGCTTCTGCATCACGGGACGAACGCTGGCGGTGTCCAGATAAAAACTTGTGTCCGAAGAAGAATCGTGTAGGGAAAGACTGCCGCCGTCATGGACGATAACATACAGTCCATTATCGTAAAGTATTGTGGTAAGGTTTAAAGATCACATTGTGAATTGCTGACTTTCACTAAGTACATAACGCGCTGATGGTAGCGATCACCGAAATATTTGTCTAAATGTGGGCGCATCTCGCCGGAGTGCTAAAACTTTGCTAACGTTGATTTTTTAGGATGTGCCCCGTTTCCTCTTTGTACGTCACTCTTTCAGGGGATGTTTGTGATGTGTCATCAGACTCATCACTAGTGTCTACCTCCAACCTTGTTTTTTGGGATCTGGCTTGCGGTGGTTATTTGCTGAAAATAGGGAAAGCACCGCAATGCCGATACTAACATGATATCAACTGACTGTTTTTTAAGTTCCAACCTGCGGTATCCTTGAAGTTCTCCTTCAGGTGATCCCAGCTCATTTTTTTTAAAGCGATTGTGTAGATCGGTGCGTGCGTTCATTTTTAGCTGCCTGATGAAGTTATTTTGCATGAAGTGTTAGAATGAGTGCTGTTCTATCACGGTGTGTATATCCAGTTCGCGTCACGTATGGTTCACATTTACCTTTTCCTTGGTTTTATTTTTCTGTCCTAACTCACTTCAGCTGCTGGCGTGATAAGCGTTGTTTCGTCAAAAGAAGCCTGCAAATTTGACCATTACCTAATTTTCAAAGAACACGAAACTGTTCGTCTTGTTCTCTCTGAGGCAACGCACGTAGAACTTTTGAATCGCAGAAAAACGCGAGACGCTCGTATAGACAAAATCGCGAGTTGCGTGTTTGCTCCAGGCTGTAGTGTGAGGTGAATATCGTGTATACAGCACATGCCAGTCATTTCACCGGCGCTTAGACGCTTGCAGCAGCCAAGTTCGTGCTAACGTGCGAAGTAATATCACGAAAGATCAAATTTGTCTGCAGCTGTTTACTTTCAACGTTGTGCTAAAAATTTACACTTATGCCGAATAGGAGTGGTCTCTGTAGAAAAGATATAAGGGATGCTGCTTTGATTTGTCGTACTTTTTTTCTAAGCAGAAAAAGTTTGTGTCGTAAATACGCGGCAAGTAAAGGTTAGTGAATAATGCAGCCTTGTGTTATTGGCGAGGTTCTCAATTGGTTGTGGATAATCACGTTTTGCTAATCGTTTTGTTCTGCTTCAACGACAACAGGCAGTTGCGCAGCGAGATAAAACGGTGTTTCATCTTTTGCCAATAACGGAAATTTCTGTTATTGCTTGTCATTGTGAAATCAGGTTTCATGCATGTGATGGAGTTCAAAAGTTGAGAACAGTTGTCATGCAAGGTTTGCGAAATACTACTTTGTGTTTCAATCGTTGATTCGATGTCCAACTTCGATGTTGGATAAATTTTAGGACTGCACTCAGAACTGTCGATTGCACGGGACTAATTCAACTGGTCATTGTATCATCTGCCCTTTCGCATTAAAAACAGGCATTGTATCAGACCTACAACGAAACTTGCATGCTCAAATTCGGTACCAACTTCCACCAAACAACCACCTGTGTGCACACTTCGCTGTCGAGTACAATGACTTGGTGCTTTGTAAAGTTGTTTAGTGGCGCAGTGCTGATTGCATCTTGGATTTATGTGCTTCGATATATTGAGTAATACATTTTTGTTTAATTGCTTATTTCGAAATAGCTTAGTGATAGTTTATCTTTTCTCCATTTAGCAACGCAATATAGCTGGTGCTAAATAGCAAATTGACAAAGTGCTAGCAGGTGGAAGTTAAACTTATTTATGAAAACGCTGTTGATAAATTTTTCTCATATTAGCGATTCGTGAATTGTTACTGTGCATTGGTGGCTTTATGAAGATGTTTGGCGATTACATATTTCGTTTCTTACGGTCGAGCGTCGACATGCAACGGTTTAAGAGTCCAAGCGAAGCAATGATGGAATTATGTCAAGTCTGCTTTGAAATTTCACAAAATTTTTGATCTCTGCAATCAGTATTAACTAAAACAATGTGGTGTTTAGGAACGAGTTCAAAAATCGTTTATGTATCTTTTATGGTTTGCTGAATTTACCGGCGTAGTCTCGCAGATCTGTAAAGACGTGACCATGTGTGGTGACTTTTAAAGTTTGAAAGGGTTGAAATTGTAGCGCAGCAGACGCACTTTTGAAGTGAAAATCACCCAGATAAAAATATGATCAATATTAGGCAAGACTTCGGCAGAAGCGTTGAGCCCAGCAGGGATTTTTTATTGTTCCGGTTCATTTACTCGGAGAACTCTGCGGAAGGCTGCGAACGCCTGTGATTTTGACGTTTTGCGCAATTTGTGGCTACACTGCGTTTGTTCTAGGTAATACCCCTTCGCTAACCTATAGCAATAGCACTGTTGCCAGTGCGTGCGCTATAGCTGACCTGTATAGTATTTCTTCGAATTGCGTGCTTAACATTTTCAAAACAGCTATGTTGCGTAATTCTACCGCACATCAAAATATGCCATCTTATCATCTGTGACGCTGTGGGCAATAGTTGGCAAGTTGATAACGAGACTTGCTTAATTTTCACTCCTTACATGGTCAACGGCATTTCCAGTCGACTGCTGAAGCTCATGCGTGGGATGTTCGCTTCGTAATCACGCACCACAACCTGCGGACAAGCGCAGTTGCACGGAAACGTGCTGTTTTCATTGCCCTACGTTCGGTTACAGGTCACAAATCACACGTGATTTTATTTGGGCAGCTCCATTTCGGAAGCAAATACTTGCCCTGTCGTATTAGATTGATTTAAGAAATCGCCAAGTTTGAAACCGGATAAATCACATGTCTGCTCTGGCGCACCCAATTTGTTGCTTCAGAAACGCTATTACACTCGATGAGAGCCTCGCGTATCAAAAATTTTGATACGACATAGACTATCTTTTGCTAGTTTATTGTTTTTCAGACAAAGTTGGTGTAAATTTGAAGAGATGCACGAGCTGATTATCTTGGACAGGTTTTTTAAGGTTTGACCTTGGTGACCGCGAAGACATTGAAAGACTGCAACTATTTTATCTAAATACCAAGACGGTCGTAAAGCAAGGTTTTAGCGTATTTTGCTGGTAAAGTGAGGTTCTGATGTATTTCGAAAGATCGTTGGATAAATTTGAGAGACCATTTCGTTCTCACAAAACACTTTGAAAAACAGTGATCATGGGCACGTTTTAGATGAGTGGTGTCGAAACCGTGCTCGGAAATGTGTAGTCGCTCAAAGTTTACTTGTGTTGTTTCAGGACATCTCGGTTTACAAGATAGTTCCTGCTTAAGTTTGGTTATGCTAGCTTGGATGCAACATAGAATGCAACAAAGTGGAGCATAAATAAGCACGAAATGCAGTATTGGTTTGGAGTTGGGGTTGGCACAAGGCAGTTTCAATGGTCAGTAGCCACCATGATGGCAGGCCTTGTCCTTATGCCTGAAGATATTATTTTTAAAAAATAAGAAAAATACCAATGTGAGTTTCAACTGTGGTTAAGCAAATACTGTCCGGTGTCAAGCGAAATACCTGACCTGCCAAATTTCTGACCTCACGCCATGTGAGCATGCACAGAGTAATACCCTCCATATTAAATACGATGAGAAAACTGATGATTAGGGCTTACGGTTTGTTGTTTAGGTATGTGTGTCGTGTTAGGGTTTGGGTTAGAAAAAGAAAAATAATTGAGGTCTAAGACTAAGTTCAGTGTTCTTCAGTGGTGATAGTAGTTATTCCCATACTGTAGCTTCTTTTGGGTATCTTACAGCTAACTAAAGTTTTAGTTTGCACAACACACATGAAAAAAGTAATCGCCAAACTTTATTCTCTTACTCTGAGAACCAAAATAACTGACAAACAATAATAGGTCAGAAATTTCGCTTGACGCCGAGTGCATTTGCTATAGGACGATGATTACGAGCGAGTGTAGCATATGAACTTCGTACCTATGTAAAAAATTGATCCGTACGTAGAGACCAAGTAGACATGGAGTTTCAATAGGACTAGAACAAACGGAAAAGTTTAATGCTTTGTAAAGAATCTAATCAACAGAATATATCCTATGACCGTAAATTCCATCAACATGCATCAGAGAACTTGGAACGAACGCGTTTTATTTGTCACAAAGTATATGTGCAACTTCGTTGTGCTATATCGAAATAACCGTTAAGCTTCTGAATAAAACGAGTGTGTGATTGCTCTATAAGCAGGGTTACCATCCACCAAAAACCAAAAATAGGACGATTGGGGAAAATTTGAATTTCTTACCCAAAATTAAACAAATTTCTTAGAAATTGTTCGTTTTTGTACGATTTATCGTCAGGAACAATCTGATTCAGCAGTGGTGTAACTAGAACTTTCAAGCAGGGGGAAACTTGACTGAAAGGGGCCCACTAACAAGGACTCAGAAAAACGTTGAGAAATGAAGGTGTTTCCGGATGTGGATAGCAATACTAAAACCTTAAATCACCGGAAAACGCTCCGAAAAACGCAAAAAACAACCTACTGAAAACCGAAAGATATTGAATACCGACATTCAAGCTAAGTGGGGGCCCGACTTTCATGTTTAACTTGCCAGGGAGGCGGTTCGCACCCTTGCCACCCTGTCAGTTGCGCCACTGTGCTCAACAACCTCCTGAATCTCGGATTCCTTCTCCTACTTGTCACGAAAAACTCGCTCACTTCTTTACTCTATTAAAGGTTAACCCTTCACTGCAAAATTAGCTAAAGATCCAAACCAGCCTGGACAGTGTGCTGCTTTGCCTGATGAAGTGTTACGTGTTTGTGCGGTAAGATGAAACTACTTTTATGGCGTCACAAAACCTTGATTTCAAAATGTTTACGATGAGATGGAAAAGTTTTGTATGGTTATCAGATATTGCCTATTTAAAATTGTTACACTACAGAAAATAAGAAAAATAAGGACGCAAGTCACACTCAGTGTTGCCACCTCGGTTATTCTAAAATAAACTAGATGAGCCTGAAAAAAAAGACCAGAATAAACCAAACTGAAGCAGAAATAAACTCAAAAAAACAAAGCAAAATGATGAAAGTATGCAAATTGGAATCTTATTCTGCAAAAACAGGACACAATCTGCATCAACACAACTTTCAGCAGTATTGTTTTCATTGCATTACAAGCTAGGGTTAATAAAATCTCACATTGTCACTGCTTCTGGAATCTCAGTCATAATCATGACATGTTTTGTAATATTGTCTCTTTACAATCCAGTCCTGATATTCAAGATTGCATTTACCAGTTCTGCGCTCATTCTGTTGTTCAATTTTAATTTTACAACTTTTATCTGGCCGAATACCCGTTCCATTTCTGCATTAGAATGTGGTATTGGCTACATGATATGCGTTGAGCAAAACCAGCCAGTTCTTCTATGGGATTTCTCCGTTGGCATCTCCACACAAGCATACTTCAGCCCAATATGCTACTGTGTCAGTAACATTTTACGAACGGACAATTATTATCAAATTCTGCCACTGGTTTTCAATTTTCCCAATGACTTCACTTTCTTCACTTTCTATTCCAAATTTATCCAAAAACTAAATTAAAGGTCCTGTTTCATACAGCATTTGAAACTGACACCAATTACATTTCCTTCATTCTGTTTGAATATATACAGTAGGTTATGAAACTGAAACTTTGACTGAGTTGGTGGTCCCCTGTACTTTCTTAAATGGGCACAAGGTCATGGTGAAATTGAGACATCGTTTAGATTTCTCACGGATTCCTCGTCTGACTCAGAACAAACCATCACCATGCCTCTTATCAAAGTTTAAGTTTCATAACTTATATAAGGTCTTGCATTCAAAAATCAACTGCAGTACATGACATGTCAACGGTTGAAGGTACTTGTTCTTGTTGGTACTGTACAACGAATCAACGATATGCTGGAACGGACTGTTGCTAAAAACAGAAGATTGTCCAAAAGCATGCTTAGATTTTCCTTAAAACGCCGAAACCAGACATATGTCATTGCTTTGCAGGGAACGCAGCTGATACCTGGTGTAAAACATCTTCAAAAAAACTAAAAACAAACCAAAAACAAAAAAAATAAACTAAAACAATAAACTATCAACCAAATCGCAAAAACTAAACCCAACGATTGCGAAATAAACCAGATTTGGTTTTAAAAAGACTAAAATGGCAACACTGGTCACACTTAAGAAAAAATCTTAGAAATAAGGATGGTATGGTAGGATATCCCTGGCTATAACTGATACCTTCAGTTCAGAACAAGAATTAACATCAATGGCCGTAGTCGGGTCAATTTTTTACCGAGGCGAGTATGTTAATTACGTTGCCGGTTTGGTACGTTGTTAAATGTAGTTTATGGAGACCTAACATCCTACCCTTATTTAATCTAGGCTGGCAATGCCTCTGGTGGTTGCAACACAGTGTAGCTGCAGTGCTGCTCTTTTTAAAACAGCCATACGATAAATTATGATCTAGCGTTACAAAAAAGTTTTGTGGCAGCATTACAGAATGTTTACCGAGGCAAGTGCCTCATTTGCCTCAATGTAGCTACGGCCTAGAGCATGTAGGGCAGTTGGTTGCATAAAATAGTGTTTCAGCACCTTTTGGCATCCCAGTGACATAGCAGTATTTTAATAGAGAATGCTTGGGAGTTGTGAAATTTCAACGTGTTACTCTTAACTTTTTCCATGGCTGAACTGCGTAGTTCTTGTGGGTATACCGCCCATGTAAGCTGATTTGAGCTTTGTCTTGCGCTGACTGTCAGAGTCATCGTGCTGCCCAATTAACTTTGAATAGCCTAGAAACGTATTTGAAAAAAAAAATGAATAAAAAAATGCGTGTAGAAGCAAGTTTGGGGGCAATGCTAAGCAATGAAAGACTCGCAAACGAAACTTTTCAACATTCTGGTGAAATAACTGATTGCCTCCTGAAATATGCTTCATTATTTACTTTATTTTTCCTTTGCGATGAGGTACCGTTAATCAGGGTCTCGTATACCAGCGTCGAGGCAAGTGCTGGCGATTGAGCGCTTATAAGTCATGGTCAGAAGCTTAGCGCCAATCCCACCCGCACACTTCGCCGTTGGAGTATCTTTGTATTATGACAAAAACAATTTTCGATGCCCTGCGCTAGACTTTCTTCATGTGGTGCGAACTGAAATCCCACTTGTTCTCCTTCGCGTTGCTATGTTTGAAATAGTCTACTTCATGACAAAACGTGGCAGTTAAGTTCATCAAAACCTGAGCGGTTGCTTGTTTGCGGTTTGGTTGAGTGTCCTTGTTCTTCAACGCTTTACTGTAGTTTGACATCACGTGGCACTTTCGTGGCTTAGGCGGCTGTCGTTAGGATTTTCGACGAATGATGGTTCACGTCCGGTCAGTTTGCTTATGCACTGTATGTGTTGCAAACTTTTGTGGCGGAGTGTGTCGTGTAGGAAAAACATCGACTTTTGTCACAAGACGCGAGTCTGTTTGCATGTAGCTCCAATTTAGAGATAACTTTGCTGTTTTGATTTATCATGCAATTGATATCGATTAGTATCTATAAAACCTGCAGATTCCCTCAGCTGACAAAATGCAAGGGTAGTAGAAATTGATTACACATATCCTTTCCTTGATGTTGATTTTCAGCAGGGAATCCCAAAGTTCATGAATATGAACTCCAACGTAATATTTAGTCAGGCTACTCACATGTAGTTCGTAGTTGGTAAGGAACAAAATAAGTTGAACCCTCTCAGAAGTTCAAGGAAAAACGTTTGCAAACAATATGCTTCCTTTGACTGTCGGCAGTGGTGTAGGAGGCCGGGGTGCAGGGGATGCAAGCGCACCCCCAAAAAGTTTTGATTTGGTGAAAATACGGGAAAAGATGGCACCCAACACGTGAAGAATCACATGAAGACCTTTTTTTGGAGGTCATCCCAAAAACGGTCGCCATGAGAAACTATTCGCACAAAAAGTGGTCCACAATTTTTTTGGACAAGTTTGGGAAAATTTGGGCAAAAATCCTTCGCACCCCCAAAAATTTGCCTGCTCCTACACCTATGTCAGTGGGTATCGAGATACGGAACCTCATAAACATAGCGAAAAGGCGTGTTGGCGTCTGGATTTTGCTTTTACAATGTATTGATTGACCCCACTACAGCGAGGTGTAGCGGTTAAATAGTTTGCTCTGCCACCGTAGCAAAAAACTGCTTTCAAGCGAATACCATCCTTGTCTAAAATTTTTTTGGGTGACGAACACCTTTCAGAATCTCGTAAAATCAGCAGTCCCTCTGTTATGAAATGCATTTTTGTACTCTCTGGAAATTGCATCTGCGAATTTACAATGCACACCTCTATAAACTGATAACGTACAAAAATATAAATAATCTTGTTGAAAGCAAATTGGGATTCTGCCTACCTGTGTTACTGTCAGCAAATGTTTAATGCTGCAATCTCTATCCTTGATATCACATCTGCTAATGCTTCGTGGTTGAGGAATCTTTTCCATTTAGTTTTGCTTTTCGTAGTGGCGCTAGTTCTTTGAATCAAGGAGAAAATGTAATACCATCTGTGAACACGGTTGCATCTTGATATTGAAAACATGCGATGTGTCCAAAACGGCGCATTTCCTAAAATCAATTCCGCGGGGTGGCGAAAGAGAGATTTACTTGAGTGAACGGCTTGGTCTGGTAGGTAGCACCACATCGCATAGCTAGCTAGAAGGAAGAGGTTAAATGTCGGCGAACTAATTCTTTGTTTCTATCGGGCATGATGTTGTAAAAATAGATGTTTTGCCTCGTTGTGTTCAATATTTCAAACGCCGTCAAGTATTAATCGCCGAAAGATATAATTGATTGTGGAGATTCAGACAGCATTTCAACTGGTTGAAAGTGATGCTGTACTTTTACTCGAAATAGCATCAGCCTCGAAGTTAACGAAGATGGTACGTTCGATTTAAACTAAGTTTATTACAAGTCATGTGAAGGATTTTTTAATAAGTACAAATGCTAGGTTTACTTATCACCATTAATTCCAGTCGAATCATGTGGTTTCGAAACGGTTGCAACTGTGCTGTTGAGNGGCGCAACAAAAAAGGTGTTCTTGTGTGGGGCGTGCTCTATCGCAGTGATACGAAGCATTTCCACGGTCATAGGTCTGCTGTCTCTGAAAACGAGTTTTTATTTCATTGCTGTTGCCCTGTTAAGCGATGCGAATTTTGTTTTTGTCTTTTTCGTAACTTCTCATCCTATGTCTGTAGCGTTTTGGTTTACAATTGTCCAGCGGTGTGTATGTGTATACCTTTCTGAATAAATGTTTTCTAATCCTGTCGCCGACACTGTAACTGGCTTCTGCGAGGCAGTTGGCTTTGAAACTTCCGCAGTGTCAGTTGAAACCTTCACGTCATTTTACTCGCAATGAATCGTATCGAAAGACTTTTGTAACTTACGCGGCAAACAAAAAATAAAAACACGGCGTAACGTCTTGTCCAGAAGACGTCAGCATCTACTTTCAAAGACGTAGATTTTCCTGTTCTTTTGCACTGTGCACATCACTTGTCCCAGTGATGGGCTGAGTTTTTGGCCAAAAGTATTAGTTACATGCGGCCATGCAACTGGATTATCCGGGTGGACCCAGCATTCCTGCACTAAGTTCTAGATAGACTTGAGGTGGAAATTTTGTATCGGGTGTTTTTTTCAGTCTTGAAGTAATGCTCGTCAAACTAGAAGCATAACAATCTTCTTTTTTTATTCAATATGTCCATGTAACGGGTCGCGCCGCTACATGTCGGCACGGTCTCGTTTGTGCCAGGGGCGAATCCAGGGGAGGGGCGATTGGCCCCTTAAAACCTACGAAAGTAACTTTATTCACCATGATTTTGCACAATTCAGAAAACAGCATTCGCGATATGAGGCCATTTTGGCGTCTATTGTTTTGTCACAGCAGTGTTGTGAAGTATACTTCATCTTTCTTGCAGTAGTGAACCCGTAATGATACTTGACTACCAAATTTTTCTGAAATCACCCCCCCGTAAACTAACTGGCTGGATCCGCCCCTGGTTTGTGTGTAACAAGACACTTGTTTTTAGTAGATCTTTCAGGGTTAGATAGGATTTTCCTACTGATGGTCAAAGTTTAAGGAACGCTGAAAAGGGCACGTATACGCTTTTTGCATAATAAATGGGGGTGTTTTCCCCGATTCTTATTTGCGGAAGTATGTGACTGTGTTGAGTAGCCTTCTTGGGAATAAAGGGGTGATGAACTGTGNCTGGCATTCAGGGCCACTGACCCCAATTTTCCTTTGTGCCCCCAAACTATTTTGCACATTTCTAGCAAATGCACANCATGATCGTATTTTACTTCATTGAATTCCATACAAATGTTAGTNCTGTCTTTATCCCTTGGCGCAATATTTCGGTNTCATCACAGCGACATCTTCATTACATGTGGATTTCAACCATTCAACGGCGTTCAGCCATCCGATTTCCACAGCAAGCAAACCAGTGAAAATGTCCTCGGTATTACCATATACACACAAGTCCCATTGCCCTGTTGACTCCCAAAATTTTGATTAACGAATTTTTCTGATTCCTCCAAAAAATTCATTTAGTCCCCAAAACCTCTGGTGCGCCCCAAATTTTCAACTCTGGCCAATGACATGATGAATGAGCTGTAGTGAATGCCTTCTTGTAATTGTTTTTGTGCAGTAACGTGTACGTGCGTATGTGAAGGCATGATTTCTACTTACGTAGAGCTTGCGGAAACTTCACCGAAGAGCTCCATTTCGTTACTTCCTGGCCCGGTCGTGCACTTATAAAATGTTTATTCTTTCAACTTCAAGTTTTCGCGGAGGAAGAAACGAGAGACATGCTGTTTAGAGTGGAGCTTGCTTATTTTTATTTACTCAACGTATTTCTCGCAGACTCATCCACCACAGAGGTTAGAAATAGAACAAAAGACGAAAAATCTATTTAAGTAACACCGCATGGGCGAGATGTTACGTTGGTAGCCAAAGGCAATACTGTACAAAATAAGGAACACTGCTCTAGCAACTACTGCATGCGCTTATCTCACACAGAAGCGTCACGTAGCGAGAAAAAACGAAGACTGGTAAGCAGCACCAAGCGTATGAATTGAACAGATGAAAAAGTTAGGAAGATGCTGGTGACAGTCCTTGTGTAAATTTAGAGTCCACTAAATTTCTGGCTGAGCGCATGAGCAGCAGATCTTGCTTTTAATTGCCGACAATTTATCACAGCGAAGTCACGTAACTGCTATTTCCCGCGTACTGCAACCGCACTCTGCCTTCCCAATCCCAAGAAAACAGCGGGCCTATCCGTACACATTTTGTGACCAAACCTTCGCGCTCTAATGAAAACACAGCAATTGTTGCGGATGAATGCGTCACAATGCTGTGTGCAGTTAGACGTGAGGCCCAGTTGTGCTGGGTAGCCGTAGCGGGCAGTGTCTGATCTGCAGCCTGGTCTAACGTAGGCTATTTAACGAAAAACTACCGCATGCAATGCTCCTTTGATTTTAATTTCGGTGTGTTGAGAAAGTCGTTGGTGATGCTTTTCAGCTGGAAACCTGCATATTATCAGGCAAAATGAAAATATTCTGCTTCTTTCTATTCTAGGACCTCAAGAATACTGCACTTATAAATAGTAACTGTAGGCTTCATTGTCTGCTACAGATGTTTTGTTATGTTGTTTTATTGTATCAAAAATTTTAAGGACCGTGAATTTTTGAAAATAAATCAGTTTTCATTTGTCCTCCAGTATGTAATGTACTTGACATGATCTAGCCTTAAGCTTGGAATGAGTCTTATGTGTTTTAATTGTATTAAAGTGCACTGTGAAACGTTTTTGCTAGACTACTGTTACCTGTATGTATCAAGATTTCTAGTTCATTGCTTAAGGTATTACTGTGCAACTTGTTCCTAATGATGCATTGGTCTGAGGTATTTTGCACATAACCATAGCAACTAAAGACATATGTGTAATATAAATGATGTTCGCATATCATTACTGGTCTAGTCTATGTACACAAGTGCGAAGTAGCTACAGCATAGCCTACTTGGAATACATACTTTGACTTGATTGAAACCGAAATCATGGTTCATAGTTCCACAGTCACAATGCAAGAATTTTACTTATGTACTGCAGTGTTTTTGTGGCTGGTTAGTTTCTGCCAAAAGAAAATCAGTATGAAATAAATACTATAAATGTTAGGTTACTGGAGGCCTGTGACAAGCGAAGCAGACACCAGATTTTGCTAGTACATGCGGTTATGTTTGTCTTGCAATATGTTGTCAAGTGTAGTGGTGTTTCTGTTGTGTGAACACAAGTTTTTATATAAATCATTTTGGCATGATCTTTAATGTTCTTCTTACCTTAAGCACATTAGCATTTTTTCAGAATTGCTCAGCTAAAACTCTTACCCAGCTGCTGAGGTCTAAAAGAATGGCATGCTTATGCTAGCTGTTAAATTTCAAAGGATGTGTTTCGGAAGGGTATAGGCCAGCAATGTCCAACCAACTGGCCACATGCAGTCCAATAAAAGTTTCTGTGTGACCCTTTTCACTATAGTATAGGTACAAACTGACAACCTGTCATTATTTTGATAATCTTAAATTTGCCATTTTTGATGCAGCCATCCTCAGTGCTACTTTATTATGTCTGTACTGTGTAGCAAGAAATTCCATGTGTCCATTGACACCTTGATGCAAAACTTATTTCTAGTTTTCTGATTTCTACCCTTGGTCCATTGGAACTAAATATTGGTTAAGATATCACCTTATGGAGTTGTTAAAAGTGGTAAATAGCCGTTACTAGTGCAGTTAGGAACTTTTAGTACAGTAGCTTAAACTAAATTTTAGTTTGCAAAGATCAGATTATGTCATTCAATGTGCAGCCCTCAATGAGATAGTAACATAATTTTTGACTCAAGGAATTTCAATTGGGCATAGCTGGTAAAGGCCTTACAATTATTCTCTTTGTTCCCCTACATAGCTAGAATCTTTTTTCCATTTTTAAAACCTTGTCCCATACTGGGAAAAACCTATTAAAATCGTCTTCACTCAATTTTTCAACAAATTTACATAATCCCAAGAACTTTGCTCATTATTTCCTGGCTTATGATCTTTCTTGTTTTTTGCAATACGATATTTTTAAAGCATAGGTTGACTGTTGACATTTAATTTGCCAGCTATTTTTAGCATATGCAGGCCATTTTGATCAGGATGTCATTACTATATATGTCACTTTTAGTTATTCAGGTTATGCTTTGCCCATCAATTGCTTAGCAGCTTCTTTCACCTAAGACAAATATTTAATCTAATAGGAAAAACTTGTTTATTTTACCTTCTGGTTTAAAAAAATATCTGGATCTTGAATTGTGATGTTGTTTTTAAAGTTTTCTCCACTGTGAAGAAGAGTCTCATCTGATAATAATTTTTCATAATTTAGTGAGACTAGCAGATTCTGTAGCCTTAGTGATGATCAGTTAAGTTAACCAATTACTAGAAGGTGGTTTGTATAAATTAATGAATTTCAACTAAGTCTGGAAATAGTTTTTGATGATTTTTCAAAATATACATAGCTAATCTGAAGATGTTTTTTCACCACTGTGGGGATTTTTGAATAATGGTATTGTTGCAACCTCTCCGGTGGTGTTGCGTTGATTGTGTGATTCACCACGAATGGGATGTGTGTGAAGAATAACACCATTATATATGTAGCGTGAGCAAGCAATAGTGAGAGAGATTGCGAGCATGATCTCTTGTTGCTTGCTGCCACGGTGCGAAGCTTTGCGCACATGTTGCTCGGGATTTCCGATCGCAACAGTATTATATCAACGTCAACATAATCACATGTTTTACATTACAGTTTGTGTGAAGAACAAACTTTTTGTACAACTTGTCATTGATTGGTTTGTCTTTATTAATCTTCATATTGGGAGTCACTAAAATGTATCAACCCTTCCAGTGGTGAAAATTTTTATTCCTGAATGCCTCGTGACCAAATGAATTTAACATCACATACTTTTTGTTGGGTACGTTTGAGTTAATAAACCTTTTGAAAGACTTCAACTACGCTGATGGACAGTTCATCCCTAAGAGAAGAGTATAGCAAGTTATTTGAGGGAAGAATTGATATTGCCAGAGGTCTGATGTTGGTGCTGCTTTCGTAGGATATCTNTTGTTTGTTGTTCTTTAATTCAATTTANTATGANTATCCTNAAGATGCTTGCAGTAATTTTTTCATGCGTTGAGGAGATGCTTGGTTCTGTCTATGCGTATTGTTACNAGCGATGCTGCAGTCCAGTTGTTTTTCCAAGTCACTGGAATAGCAGTTGATTTCAGTAGATGTTGTTTTCTATAAAATTAGGTTGGTAAAGGTTGTTCCACACTACAGATGCGTTGAAAAAATCAGTGACAATGCAATTGTTAGTGTGATGATCACATGCAATTACTCTTTGTTAATATAACCTTTGCAAGTGCCACAGTTGAAGTTTCACTTTAGTTGGAGTTCTGATTTTAGCAAGATTGCTTAGTTTTTAGCTTGCCACTTTCTAAAAATTTTTATGAGCAAGAGACCCCATTCAGAGCATGGCCTTGAACTCTTGTTGGTCAGCAACACACCTCACCCTTGTTTTTTTTTGTAAACCTATTGTGATGTTGTGTAAATCAGTGTGACTATTTTGTATTAATTTTTGTGTCAATCCTAATGTTTATAACAGGGTTTTTCAAGCGGAGCCCTCGGCCCCCCTTGACCTGGCCAAGGAGCAGTTCTCTGGGGGGCACGAGCAGAGGCCGTTACTAAATAGCCCTGCCATGATATTGCAAAACCCTATTAATGAGCAGGGTGTCACAAGTGTTGAGAGCCTTTGGAAGGGGGCCACAAACCATGAAAGGTTGAGAACCACTGGCTTATAATGTTGGAAGCAATTAAGCAATCTTAAACTTTTCTATTTTTTAGTTTCTATTAATTGATGCAGTTAATCCTAGCTAAAGTACCCGACTCAATATTTGACTTGATATTGATAAAAGTTTCTAATTACCTTATTTGAAAGATTTTTGAATTTACTTAAACACTCCAGAGTGTTTAAGTATGAGCCGAACATTCCTGTGATTGTTCTGTAATTACTGTAATTATTTTATTTAAGAGTGTTGATCATCATGGCATACATGTTTTTTTTTCAGATGAAAGGGACCAAGTTCAGAAAAAAACTTTTACGAAATGGATAAATCAATACTTGGCCAAGGTACTATAGTTGGAAATTTACTGTGGTACACGAAAAGCAGAAGTACTGAATAGCTTTATAATGAAAATCACGGCCAATGTCGTTGATATCGTTTTCATTGGCCAAGATTTTCATTAAAATAAATTTACTGTTGTTTTGGATTATCTTTGTATTAGAAAAACGGTCTTACTGTATGCTGAAGCAGCAGTACTGATTGTTAAAACAGGAATAAATATCTGAATCACTGCATTTTCATCTTAAATTTTTAGTAAGACTGTAATGTATGTTTCGCAATTTTGTCGTTTGAAGCAATTTGTGAAGATTTGTTTACTTAACAAAATTTCAGCATTGTTACTGTGGTAAGCACAATCTACATTGTAGAATTTCTTAAGTTTCATCTTCTGCGGCAAGCAGTTGTTCGTGATGGACCTTCTGCTCAAAATTTGAGCTTGTGAATGCTGATGCACTCTTTATTGCTTGAAAGAATTGTTTAGCGTACCATATATTCATGCCGTAGTTTTTGGACTTCCTCTGCTGAATTTAATGCATTGCTGGGGTCCATGGATCCACATAGTGTGTCTATTTCTGTGCCTTACTGACCAGTCATTAACTCAATCATGAATTGAAACCTAGACAACTTTTAACAACGACCCATCTGTGTAGGTCAACCGTCGTGTGGATAATCTTTACGAAGATCTTCGTGATGGACACAATTTAATTGCGCTTTTGGAAGTCCTCTCAGGAACAACATTAGTAAGTACTGATGAATAGAATCATTTGTAATTGCGTGAATTACGGTATTATAATAAATGGCTTTAGGTTCATAGGAGAGAGTCGCTAGCTGCTAAAAAGATCGCATTTTTTAAAACAGCTTTGTATCCTATGCTAGAAAATCTGTTTGCAATTCAATAGGTGTAAGTTTTCACTGACCAGTGCTAATTATTTCATAGATTTCTTCATGCAATTACAGTTATAGTCATTTTTGATTTATGATGCTTTTGGCATACTGCTAACTTCTCTTTTCTTTTTCACTTTCACCTCTGCTTGCTTGTTCCAAGTTTTATTTTGGAGTTCATTGTGTTGGCGTGCTAAACTTCTGCATCCGTAGAAAGTTTCACGTGCCACCTGATTTGCAATTTTGTCTTGGCTTATTTACACGGGACTCCTTGCACCTTGTGTGTGCATGTTGTTCATATTTGATATTTTGTTTGCTTCAGTTTTGCGTTTTTTTTAAATTACTGCAAAACATACTCGTAGTATGTGTTGACCGCGGTGGTTTTCGTTCACAGCAACCTTTTGATTTCTTTAAAGTTTAAATATTTCATTCTTCAAAGCTCAAACAAAGAGATGTTGGTTCCTTGGTGATTGGTTTAGAAGCACGAGTCTTCCTTACGTTAACCACAGAATCACAAAGTACCCAGTATAGGAAGTGAATGAGTATATTAGGAAGTCATTGTGTCCTCATAAAACAAAGTTGTTGTGCAGCTGAGTTGGTGGCAATGCGATCGTAAAAGTAACATGATGTGAGTGTGATCTAGTCCGAATCACCTGATTTTCGGTGAAGTTTTGGTGTATTGTTGTTCAAATTTGGTGTTGCACGGTTTGCTTTTATCGGGTGTTAAATACATGGCTTGTTGTAGAATAGTACACTGAAATAAACAGTACTTAGCTGCCTGTTGTTGGTGTTTCCTGTCGTATAAGTTGTACGTGCCTGTTCTACTACTAATATCCCGTCTTGATTTTCTTCTCTATCCCTTTCTTTTCTCTTTAAGTTCAGGGAAGACAACTACTTCTCTCACATGAGGCTGGTGAGCTTTCCTCTTTTTGTTTCTATTTTGCAGCGTTTTTTGAAGTTCTTTTGCGATTTCTTTGCCAATCAAAATACATTATTTCAATTTCAGCCTCGGGAAAAAGGAAGAATGCGTTTTCATCGACTACAGAATGTTAAAAACGCTCTGGATTTTCTGAAACAGAGAAAGGTTCGTGTGAGTTTTGTGAAACGATACGTGTTTTTTAAGCCATATATTTGGCTTTGTTAAAACTGTTAACAATGTGCTGTTAATTATCGCTAATGGAAACGGTGGTTGCTCCTGATCGTAGTAAATGCGGAATGTTGTGAGTCGAAGAGTGCACGTTTGTTATTTCGCCAGCTTCGCTTAGTGAACATCCGCAACGACGATATCACTGACGGCAACCCAAAGCTAACACTTGGACTTATCTGGACTATAATCTTGCACTTTCAAGTGAGTGTTGCCCGTTCGTATGTTCACATGACATAAAAAATAACTTTCTCTTGTGCAATAACATAGTGGACTTTTATTATACTGTACCTTAAAGAGAAGTTTGATTCTGCTCACATATGTTGTAAGGTAAATGCTCTTGCCACAACAATCAACAGTTGAAATTTAGTATGCGAAGTTTAGCTTTATTTGAAAATCCTCCGCCAGCTTTGTTGTTGCTGTGTTTGTGACCAAACAATCGCACACACCGTGGTTTTCTGCGGCCCATTCATCGTCATAAGCGTTTGTTGTTAAAATGACAGTAATTCGACTGTTGTGTATGAAACATTTTTATATTGCGGCACTAAGGAAGGAGAAGTCCGGTTTCATCTCAGTGACTTGGGCTGCGAGAAAACTGATCTTTCCTTTTTGACTGTTTCTGAAGTTTGATATGGTGATATTCAAAATGAAAACTGCCTGTCGCCTCTTGTCACATCCTTTGGTTCTAAACGCTTTATAGTTGCTAGCAAGCGTTTCACTAAACTTCCTGATAGGACTATTATTAAATCTAGTCTCTTTTGCGTTCTTCAGATAGAAGACATCTCTGTTGAAGGATGGGAAGATGTTAGTGCTAAACAAGCGCTTCTTATTTGGGCGCAACGCAACGTGGAAGGATATGATGGAATCGAAGTTAAAAATTTCACGTCTTCCTGGAGGGATGGAAAGGCATTCAATGTCATTTTGCACAGAAACAAGTCTGTGTTATGGTGTTCTGGTTCTTTTTTAAGTGCTTAATGCAGTTTGCTGGTTACTTGCTTAAGTGGTTGCAGTATGGCAACTGCTTTTTCAGTATTCGAAAAAATGAAATTTTCACGCGATCTTGTTTTTTGTTATTGCTGTGCGTGATGTCAATGCGGCGAGGGAGTAAGGCGGTGCAGAAAAACTGACGAACTTTAAGTGAGATGACGGCCATAAACCATTGTAGCTCTTAACAAAAAACAAGATCGCCTGGAAATTGCATTTGGACTGCTTGGTGTATCAATTACTCAATCAAATAACCACAACCACTAGTTAACAATTTGTAAAGAACGATGTTATTGGTTTGGATTTTGATTATTTTTTCCAATTCAGACCTGAACTTCTGGAAATGGACACTGTCAGGAAAAATAACAACAAGACCAACCTTGATCAAGCTTTCCATCTCGCTGAGAAGGAGTTTGGCATAACGAGATTGCTCGACACTGAAGGTAATTCGCTGCTGAAGTCACGTGGCATTGATTATCATCGCAGTCGCATGGCGGACTTTATTATATTGTCTGTTTGTCAGGTTGTTTCCTGCTTGTAGTTAGCACACTGGCTACTGATGTGGTTATAACTTACTGTGATGTTACTAAGGTGGGTTAGAGTTTTATGCTGCAGTAAATACAGTAGTTTTTAACAGTTTTGCTAGTTAGGTCTCCAAGTCGGTGCCGCAGATTGCATGATGTGTACTTTTGTCACTGTTTATTATTACTACCACGTTTAGTTCCATGTTACATTTTCCGTCCTTGTTTTTACAGACGTTGATGTTGAAAGCCCGGATGAACGTTCTATCATTACTTACGTATCATCACTTTACGATACATTCCCTTCAGTTCCTCCGCTTCCCATAAGCGTCACCGCTCAAGTAGGTTTGGTCATCCATCGTCGCCTGGCAGCGATTCTAGTTGATTTTGTGTGTTGTGTGATGCAATGCACGACTGGCCACCGTCAGTCAATTTTTTTTCCATAATGCCGTGTGCCGAAGGGGACACTCCAAAACTGTTTCTTGCTGATGATAATTTTATTGTTTCATTTTTGCATTCGTTTTGGTGTCACTTTGCATTCAATTGTAAATGTTCTGCAGGCATTCTGATCACTGAGATAAATATTTAAACCGGGGGTGCACAATCTGCAGCCGCATGCTGCCTTGATGAAAATGTATGCGGCCGTGCACGTGTACTGCAAAATATAGGTTATGGCGGCCGTGCATCAATAATTATTTGTCTACTCATTGTTTGTGAATACTTGGTACAGTGGAAAGACTTTCAGACGTGTGGAATTGTGCTTGAATAAATTCATTCAATGTTTAACATTTCATTATACTTACAGGCACGGGTAAATGGGATATTATCAGACAAATCCTGTTCCTAAACCTAATTCGTAAAAATAAGTGAACTCACTGGCGGCCGTAATTCATAAAAATATACGTACTGCGGCCGGCAGCAGCGAAAAGTTTGTCTTCCCCTGGTGTAGAATTACGTCAATTCTTTCACAAAGCGTTGTTCAGGCAAATGCCGATGGAATTTCTAGCAAAGGCGTTTTTTTCATGGAAAGCTGAATGTGAAAACCATCGCAGCAACGAACAAGCGCCACACTTACTGTTGTATAATTTGTCACTGATTTCTGAAGCAATTGCGTTCTTGCTGGTACGTTTATTGGCTGTGTGGTACTCGTGTTGGCCTCAAGCATATGCCCATTAAAGGCGCTTGAGAGGCGTCTTTTCGCCAGTTGCCACCTAACACGACACTACAAACAAAATTTTGGTATCACTCTCATGTGTCGCATTCTTCGTTTTCGCATGTATCCCTTTCTAACAGGAATGGCAGTTTGCGTGGGAAGAATACCGCCTGCTGATTACTACGCTGCTTGAATGGATCCANAAACAGANTATTGTGATGCGGAGGCGTGACGACATTGACGCGGTAGAGACACCGGCTGAGGTCCAGGGTCTAATGGATGAACTGAAAAGATTCGAATCCGAAGATGTCCCACCTAAGGAAGTGAGTTCAATGCTGTTTTTCAGGCAGAGGTAATTATCAAACGCTTGGGTTGGTCATTGCCAGCCTTATAAGTAAAATAAAATGAACCTAAATTCTCGCATTTTCACTCCTTCCTGGTGCGCGTTTTTATCAGCTATTGGATGCAGTATTGCCACTCACAAACCTTCCCAAAACATTAGGATTATTTACTCATTGAATAAATCAGCAGTGTAGATTCTAATTGATCAGCAATAGAGCAAGTTGTGGTCAACGCGCGGAAGCTTGGCCCATTTTCAATACAGTTACATATAAACAGGCACTTAGTTTGGGCCACTTAAATCAGACACTGCAGACTGGTTAGGCGTTCATCGGTGCAAAGCAGTAATTGCTTTTACACTCTTCCTAATTGGTAATTTTGATGTGCTCCTGTAACGGTTTTGCATATTTTTTCAAAAGTCGGGTGTAGATGTTCAAGTTGTAATGTGATCCGATTTAGAGTACGATTCTAAGGACGAGATCAACTTTGTACTGGAGCAGTAGAGATATCTTAAGTTGGAAGGACATGTGCCAGAAACGGAGAACAACTTTTTTTTCATTAAAATTGCTGTTGAAACAAAGAAGTTTTCATGATTCAAGGTGGATGTCCAGTCTGTTGCTCCCCGATACGCCAGCATCGAACAACTGTGCATAGATTCTCGTGGAAAGTACAAACCTGTGGAAGGTTTCGAACCAGCGCAGGTCGTCTCTGTGTGGCGTGACTTGATCGATGCTATCAGCAACAGAGATGAGCAACTGACTGACGTCTATAATAGGTTTGTGAATGGCCTGAATTTTACCTATTGCTCTTCCGTGTTAAACTGAGTTGATACTGTAGTCTGGCGTAGTTGTATTAATGTGGCTATCTGCGTGATGAAGCTTTGTGCATGATATAATAAACATGTTACGGATAACAATTGTTTGTGCCAAGACACGAAATGCTGATGCAAAGCGATGGGCGATTGACCTCGTATCAGAGTCTTAGTCGTTAAGATAAAAACGTCGGGTTTGATTTTTTGATTGGCGATTGATTATTATATGTAGACAAAACGCTGTCGTAAGTATAACCTCGGAGGAATGAAGATGAATGTGTTTTTAGTACAGAAACCACCGCGCCGTCTTAACACAGCGCCAAAGACGGAAATGTTGTGGTCCTGAGTGCTTTGTCATGTTCGTGGCGTTTCGCTGGGTGGTACAAAATCATTGTTTGTGTTGTCAAAGAGCAGATGGCGCTGAATAGGCCAGTTTCTCCTATGTTGACTTACCGTATATTGGAAAGGCCAACTTCGTGTACCACCTATTGTCACTCTGCCAACGTAACCACTGCAGCCAGTGTTGTGCTTGACGTAAGAACGCTTTCACTATTGTTACTGAGCATCATCCGTGGTTAAGATCGGCAAGTGTTACGAATCGGTATTTTAATCGTTTTTTTTTCAGGTTAAAAGCCTTACACGAGCTGTGCATGAAAATAAACAAGGATTCGTGTGATTGTCATGCGGACCTGAAGCGAGCTGAAAACGGCATCAAGCAGGTGAGACATCGTGCATTTTAAAACCAAATCACAGGGACCTCTTCAAACATTCATTCACTAACGCTGCTCTACTGCAGCGTCGGGTCGATCTATGCCTCCGTCTGATACCGTAGAATGTAGATCAGTGGTTCCCAAAGTGGGCGGTACCGCCCCCTGGGGGCGGTGAAGCAGAAACGGGCGATTGGGGAGCGATGGAAGACCCAGTTAATATTTCTGTTGTCCACTAATTTGAGCGACCAACTGTCATAAAAAACAGTATGATCAACGAACATGTATGCATGTACTTTGTAAACACAAACTTAGCGTTTTGGAAACAAAACAGCGGTGNAATGCTAGGAGATAAATTGATGAACTGCAGTTTCCATCNCCAAAGGTAAGTTGCACAGTAAAAAGTGTTCTCCTCTATAATGAAATGATTATGATTGGAATTTTCGTCAGCTGTNCTTCTTGGCACTGGTAAACTGCTACTTAANAATGCCCGTTTCGTTACTGCCGTGACTATCACCGGTCAGGTGTGAGAATGCACGCTTGCACTTAGAATCAATCTGTAACCAAAAGCGGGAGCTAAGTTTGGATGGAGTGGTTTAATGATCACAAATACAACTTGTACGACAATAATTGTAAAGCCACAGCAGTGACCCACACCAAGCGAATTAATCGCAATTTATTGCGTAAGGAAACTAGTTTCGTGTGTGTTACACATCTTCAGTCCTTATTCAAATAGAATCTATTTGAATAAAAACTGAAGATGTGTAACACAGATTCTATTTGAATAAGGACTGGAGATGTGTAACACACGCGAAACTAGTTTCCTTGCGCAATAAATTGCGATTGATTCGCTTGGTGTGGGTCACTGCTGTGGCTTTACGTTTATTGCTGAATGATAAGTACAAGCTTGAATCATTGCAAGAAGATGGGAGCAGAACCAGGCAGGAGATTCCTCAAACAGCCGGCTGCAAAGCT
>JGI24158J21664_10000271_pt1 | contig 42401 bp, 33 predicted proteins | sample Ectturendosymbi3_FD_21664 | JGI IMG/M metagenome (IMG submission 21664) | reverse complement strand
GTGTAGTGGAATCAGGCTTCACCTTTTCATTTTCACCTATTCCCCAGCTTTCGCAATACCATAGGCCAAACCCACGAAGCAAATCTTTGAGTCCTTGCAGTATAAAAACGCCCCAATATCGAGTTCTCAAGTGCGTTCACGAAGGTAAGCCAAGGACGATGAATCGCTCACGCGTCAATCCGATAACAAGTGCAGTGTAAAGTGGGTAATTGAAATGTCCTCGTTTGAAAGAGATGTGACAGTCAAACGTCTGTGCTTTCAGCCATACATGCTGTAGAATCGGAACAACTGAGACGACAGTTTATGAAAGTTCAGCAGCCTGATCTGGCTTCCAATAAACAGGAAATCCCCGGCGTGGATTTTCCACCTGAGAGTCTCCAGGAATCTAGCGCATAAAAAACTTTCTATTGTTTGACGTTCGTAAATCGTTTTGAATAGGATTCGCAAACAGTTTGTGTAGTTTGATTTGCCACTGATATGCTGCGCAGTCAATGACAACGCAGCTGTGTGACAAGCAAATCCACTGCTTTGTGCCGACCTTTCGTTCTCCACCAGGGATTCTTTTGTGTTTACTTGTAACGACGGCTTGAACAGCAATTCCACGTTTTATGGCTAGACTCACACGAAATCAACAAGTTTATTTTCTTACTGTAGCCCGATAGTTCCCAAGTTACTTCGACTCGAGACAAAAAGCGAATTTTAGATTCAAATTAATGCAAATAGCGCTGGAAGCTCAATTTTTTAGAAGCCATCGTAGTTTAAGAGTTGCTGCGTTTCATTTCTGCCGAAAGAATTCACGATTTGACGTTATTAAAAACCACTGATGATAAACAAACACCTGGAAATCATTTGCCACCTTTAGCCTAGAATTGCCATGTACATTGGCTCATACCTTATGGTGTATCGCTGAATGCCATTTCCGTAAGTCAGGGGCCCTTTATTTTTTGTTGCATTCCTCAATTTGTCAATTTTGTTGGACAACAAGGCTAGATGTGCGATACTACGTGCAAATATGTAGTAGAAAATTCTTCCCTGAAATTATGAAATTCATCACCGGGAAGGAGGAAGGTTGATTGTGTTATCCTAAAACATTTTTGTTCGTCCTGAAACACGAAGTCCTTAAACTAGTGGTTCCCAACCTATTTTGATGTATTCCTCCCTTTGCTCATTTTGGAACTTTTCATTCCTCCCTTATGGAACTTTCATCCCTCCCCTGTTCGGGTTCGTAGGTTAGAACAATGGTCTTTATTGACGACAATAACTTGATTAATAAAAGTGGGACAAAAACTATTTGTTGTCAAGTAATGACACTAAAGTATGTCAAAAAGTGCAAGTGATAGTCTACTAAAAATAGCTTACAAATATAAAGTGATATGTAACTAATTGAAAGAGGCAATTTCAACTCAAAATGAAGTACAACCCTTAAAATGAATAAGTACCTTAACTATGCTTGTATTATGATGGGTGAATGACGCTACTGTTGGGGGCACTGTTGAAGTGTTTTGCTCCTATCAGTGTTGGTCGTCTGCAAACACCGATTCTGTAATGCGTTATGGCCAGGGGCGTAGCGAGGTTAGATGGCGCCCGCTGCAAGAAACAAGTTTGGCGCCCCCATTTTCGAACCTGAGGCCTTTCGGAAGCAAATGTGCTGTTGAAGAAAGTACTTGTGACATTGTTGTGACTTTTCTGCACCCCCATAGTGATTGGGTGCCGGGGGAATTGCGCCCGCCTTGCCCCCCTGGTTGCGCTTCTGGCTATGTCTAAGCATTTTGTGCTCTTGTGTTGTATGATTGTGCGTGTGATATGGACCACGAGTCTGTAATAAAGGAATTATTATTATTATGAAGTGGAAATTCCTCCCCCAAACTCATCAAATTCCTCCCCGGTTGGGAACCACTGCCTCAAACGATTTGGTAATTTTTATGATATTTCTTCAAGCATGCATAAAATAACTACGAGGACTTTTCTTGCGACACCTGTTTACCAGAGACCAGGGACAAATCAAATTTTTCATGAAGACAAGTGTTTTTGTTTTGAGATGCTATTGTCAGATAGACCTCGATGATAAATACAAATGATTCTGAACGATTTTCACGTCAATAGCATCAACACTCGTGTCCATATTTCCTTCGCACCAACACAAGCATTGGCTAAACGTAAAATCGTGTCTTTTGTGACATATGCAGAATAACAAGAACAAGCGCCGGGTTTCAGGTGGCTTCCCTCAAGGAGCTGATTCTCGAGTCGGTCGAGTACGTGCTGCCACTCAGTATTCTGGACACGTTTCACGTGAAAACGTACGTTGGGGTGGATGCTGGGGTGCTGAAGGAAAAAGCTCGTGATTGGATTCAAGTGAGCTCAATGCAGCAAACATGTGACTGTGTTTTGACATAAAATTACGCGTGTTGACGGTAAACCCTTCTGCTGAAAAAATCCATTCGAAACCTACGATTACCAAATCAGTGTCTGAAGTCTCAACATTGTGTTTCCTACTTTTTTTCGAATGCGAATCTTCAGTTAAAAATCTGCACACGAACAGCTGTATTGTAGTCTTGCAGCTCGGTACGGCGAAGAGTGTGAAATTCAGGCTAAAATGCATCATGCAATGAAATATCGACGATGCAAATTGTCGAAGGACGTTTGCTGTTGTGAATGTTCGGTGAAGCTTTCAGGTGGAGGTTGACAACTTGATATTGAAGGAAACTTCTATAAAATAGACAAGTTCAACTGTTTTCGCAAAACCTGTCGTACGTTTCACCTAAATCTTATTATGCGAATGAAAAGCCTTTGGAACCGGCTGAAGCAAAATCCTGTTCTGGATTCCTAGAACTATATAACTTGATTTGGTGTTTTTTTTATTGTAACTTCTTTTTCGCTTGTAGACAACACGGGCACTGCCAGAATCACCGCCGTTGCTGGGTGACATGGTCCGCCATCTTGTTGTCTCCATCATTGTGTACGACGCCTTGTTTTTCCTTCAGCATTTCTATTTCCACAAAACTGCAACTCTTTACAGGCAAGAAGCATTTACAAAAGAAACTCCTGCATGGTGTCATGCTATAGAAAAATGAGGTTGTGCTTTAAACAAACAACGAGATGAAAACATTATTTCCATAGTGGAAAAACAGGAGACTAATTCTTCAGACCTGAGATTTCACGCTAGATCTTGTCGTTCTCATTTGTGAGATTCAGACCAGCACTAACGTTTCGCTTATTAACGCTCCGCTTGAGTGTAACACGAAACAGTGGTCAATTGGCATATTTAGGTGTCTATGGAGCACGCAACTAAATTCTACAGGGATCGAGCAGTCGTTGATCAAAATCCTGATGTTTTTTTGTGTGAAGCATGTGTGCAATTTGGCAAACAAAATAAGGTATTACAAACAAAGTACCTTTTAAAAAGGGGATTCAGTAGAATCAGTAAACCTGAAACTGAACACGAACTAATGATATTTTGGTACTTTCGTGCACCATGGAGATTATTTTGCTGACATTTATCAGTTTATGCTGTTTCCAAGGTCTTGCTTGAAAGTGAAAACAAGGAATTCGTTTCAGCAAAACGAACGAATAGCATTGGACGGATAGCGATTAGACTGCAGTGGATGTAACACACTTTCGATGTGTTCATATTTTAACTTCTGATGCTACTTTCGCAGATGCTCTTCCCGCTCGGGTGGTATTCGCCGATTGATTTGATTTTTTTCGGCAGGTTGTTTCACATCAAGCATCACACTCACAGATCAGTCAATGCCAAGGTAACAAATCAGCTGCATGTGGTCGAACGGGTTGCTCTGGTTCTCTCAGCCAATGCCGGACTGAAGGTTTGCACTGGCCATTCTCATCTGATAGCCACATTTCACCAAAGCCTAAAATTAGCTTGGAAAGTTAATTGTCTAAAACGTATCGAGAATTGATGATCTGCTATGGTCCCTTAAGATGTAGATATTGCTGGAGTGGAAAGATGTTTATTAAAATTTTTTCAACATTACCACGCGTTCAATTAAAGAAAATGTATCAATGACACTCGAGCCTTAGCACTTGAAATACTACCACAGTTCATTTTCTAAAGTTTTGCTTGTATTTCTGTTTAAAAAATCCGTTTCCTCTGAAGATTCAAGGTGCACACCCTCTGACGCGAACCCTCTTCATAATGGTTTTCATACCGTTGCTGGTGGACAACCACAGTGGCTACGATTTTCCATGGGGTTACCACAGGATCGTGCCCAAAGGTTTGGTGGGAGGGCCTAGAAAACACTTCGAGCATCATGAATACGGTAACAGGTGAGAATAGAAAACATCTACTATTAGCTGCTTAATTTCTGCAATGGGAAAAGCTGTGCCGTACTAAGAAATGAATTAGGATTATTAGTTTGGATGATACGGGTACATTTCTGCTGAATATCTCTGCAGAGTGCAGAGCAGTGAAATGCAACTTTAATTTTGTTAAGATTGGTTGTTATTTTGTTTATTTGTAAAACTTTTTCTGATTTTCTGAAAGTTTTTTCTGACCTGTTTTGGGGTACACTGTCTGGCAGGCAAACCTTGCTCTTCTGTGTTGGATGAGCACACCAGCTTCTCGTAAAGACATGCTAATTCTAACGTGTGGCATGCAGCAACACATCCACTATAGTTTTGGCCTTCATTACCACATTAGAGTTTTGAAAGCGGCCTTCATACTCCAGTTTCAAACCGATTTGCCTCAGATGCAGATCAGTCTGCATGCCTTATTTTTAGGCACACCAACCGTGCCTCTTTGGATGATGTTATTTATTATTTAGTGTGAAGGACAGCGATGTGCGATCCCAAACGCTAAGTAAAATGAATAAGCGTGTAGTAATATGAAATTCTGAGTTCACACTTGCAGTTCACTATGACAAAAGGGGTCGCAATTATCACAATCTTGGGTACGATATTGTTTTTTCCAAAGCGTATTTGCCGAACGAAGGAAACGCCTTCATTTCATTCAATTTTTAACACACGTAGGGGCGTAAAGTGGGTAGGACAAGGGGGTACAATTGCCTGGGCGCCGAATCACTGTTGGGCGCACAAAAGAGCCAAGAATGTCACAAGTATATTCCTCAATGCAGTCTTAGGTTCGAACATTGGGGCGCCAAACTTGCTTCTTGCACCGGACGCCATCTAACCTTGTTACACCCCTGAACACGTGGTTTTTGCGTGTCTTAAAAGTTAAATGTTTTGCTTGAATCAATCTTTATCGTTCTGCAGGTACTATCAACCGATTTTCACTTACCTTGATGATTTCATTGAATGGAGAAGGAAATCAAGAAGAACACGCAAGATTTTAAGTCCCTCAGAAAAACAATGACCTTTTCATTTCCATATACTTCCGAAAAGTTTCGAATCGGTTTCTTCACTACCGAAAACACTGTCGTAATAAAACTGTGCTATCGAAACTCTTCAACTTACCCTCTTCGCTTGAGCAGTGACCTTGCTGTTGTTATGACGCCGTCATGCTTGTTTATGGCGAAGTGTCGACATTGTGAAAGCCTCGTATTGTCAGGAAGAATCAGTTGACAACTCTCGAGGTGATACGTCAGAATATCGTCAAGGTCTGGATCAGTTGCATTCATCTGCGTTTGAAACAATTCTTTCTGAGCACAGCAGTAATTTCACTAATGCATGGCGTCCATCAATAAATACAGAACATAGGCATAGCCAGGGGGGGCCAAAGGAGCCATGGCCCCCCCAAATTTTTGGAAAATATAGTCATGTGCTTTGAGAGGCGTTTTTCCAAACAAAATAGTGTCATTCGCCTAAAATCACACACTTTGCCCCCCCAAATTGTTTCCCCCCAAAATTTTTGGGCTGGCTACGCCACTGATACAGAACATTTTCATTAACTGGGTTTAGTTTATATCTGTATCCTTTTTTAATAAAAAAGATAAAAGGCATGTGCTGCGTTACCTTTGCCACAAAGCTTCCGACTTTCGAGTTAGTCTCAACCGCTGTGACGTAACTTTTTCTCGCGAATCCGGGTCTCTCGTCGTTCACGTCATCAACAACGATTGTCATCTGCAGCAAGGACGTGTCGCGAGACGGATCCCATAGAAGAGATATGGGATTCACAATCTCATTTTCCTTTAGCGAGGCCGGAGTTACGGTCTGCAGGCCAGCGGCTGTGTCCCAGCGTCCGAACAAGTTAGGCTTGCTGAAGTTGGGGTTGTTTGTCGCTCCGATTATGAGAACGTACCTGAAAGGAAATACTAGAAAACGTAAGATTCTTTTTTTGGACGTGCGATATTGTTATACGTTTTGCAACATTTAGCAAAAAAGCATTATTTTACACATTCTGCCAAAAAAGTGCAAAGATATTCTTTCTGAGAAGCTTAGGCTGAAAAGCTTATTGACGTCTGCTGTAAAATGGCAGCATACCCGTTGACAGGCGTTGAAAAACGCCTTGCGATGACATACAGTAAGTGTAAAAACAAGCAGATAAAAACCTTGGAACAAAGAATTAAGTCGTTCATTTCTTTGAACACATTAGCACCATTGCTTGGAAATTCAAGCATTCATAAAGCCTGGCAATGTCAAGTGATGTAGGGAATACTTTGCCCGCTGTGCGATTTAGTTTAGCGTTAAAACCAGTTGTAGTTGAACGCAGCCATCCAACTGAATGAATATCTGACATTAAAAGCCTTCATACCTAAACCAATCAAATGAGCGCGTCTGTTGAACTTTAGTAATACTGCAATATACTTTTGAAATTTTTCGCGATTTTTATGCAAACAATTTACTATGCCATTTTGGTTGAGATATTAAATCAAGTTTGATGTCATCAGACAGAGAAACTGGATAGGGCGAAAATGCGCGTAGGACAACGGTCTGGTGAAATCAAGGAGTATTTTTCATGCCGATGCCATCAACAGAAACCACAACGAACCTGCTCGTTTGTTCACGGTCCAATGGTTCCTTCAGCACGATTCGATCTTTTTTGAGCTTGAACGTTTGTCGCCACTCACCGCTGCCATCTTGTGAAAGAATATGATAAAATATCTCGGGTCTTTCGTCACGGTCAACCGCGTGCGGTATGGAACCAATCACAGCCCCTGGTCGAACGTTCTCCATCACGTGAATGGTTTTCCGAGCACCTAGTGCGAAGAGAATCTAAATCGTGTTTTTTGGACGTAGTTTTAAAATTAGTTGTAAAGATGCTAAGTATGAAGCCGTGACGTAAAATAAAACGTGTTGAAGCGTGTGGTCATGAAAAATACGCGCGGGAAGAATGTATTTAAAAAACATTACTATGTCCAGTCGAGATAACAGCACTTTTTGATAAAGATTTTCACAGACAATAAGAAAGGCGCCTATTTTCAGGTGCCGTACGCAAAAAGTGAGAAAATGTCGACTGATTTCAAGCAAGTTGAGGCTACGTCGCCACTTGACCGCATCACTGCGTAGCAGCCAACAGTGGTAGAACATAACCAGCGTAAAACATCGAGCGTCCAGTCGGCTTACTACACTCGTGAACGTTGCAGAAAATGCTCATGCAATACTTCACTCAGGAACGATTTGACTTAAAATTTTCAACAGACGCCGACTTTGATTGCAGAGTTGATTAGAACGTTTTTTCGGAAACACAGGCAGCATGAGACAACTTCGCAAACTGCAGAAGGCGTCCTCGCCACGACAACTTCACCAAACAAACTCAAATCAATTGCCTGCTGCGCAGTTGTTCGCAGTTGAATATTAGAAATGTGTAATCGATAGCATTCTAGCAAACTGCAAGCGAACGAATTTCAAACTGTTAATGGCAAAATTCATTCTAACGATACTTTCCCAGTTTTAAAAGTCCCCTGTGTCAGGGGTGTCAAACACGCAGACCACATGCGGCCCATCGTGCTCTGTGGTCGTGGCCTCTTGTACCAGGGTTGCGGAATCGTAGTCACAAGGAGTCGGAGGTTTTTGTGTGGAGACGATTTTTTTGTTCGACTCCGACTCCGGAAGTCCAATTGGAAAACTGATTTTTTGTCCAACTCCGACTCCGGAAGTGTGATTGGATCGTTTTTTACATCACACTCCTAAGTTGAGAATTCCTGTTGAAATGGTACAATTTTTTGTGAAACTCTTGTTGAAACAGAATTCTGGCTGCGTACCACGATTTTCATTGAGTGCTAGTTGCTACAAAATTCTTGACAGCCAAACTTCACTCACTTTATGAATGGAGTCGGAGTCGGAAATTTCGGAAAGGTCGGAGGCGGGAGTCGGACATTTTGAAGGATCGGAGTCAGACATTTTACCTCTGACTCTTCTACCTGCATTGTACCCTTTTTGGCCTTATTCCATTTGATAGAAATGTAGATCCTGAAAATGTTACGTTTTGATGTCACTCAAATTTTTCATATTATGGCTTTTTTTCTCATGGCCCTGCATATAGGTGTCGGGATGTGGTGATACGGGGGCCTTGGCCCACTCTGGATTTTGAAATGTGATATTTTGTCATAAATGTTTTCGTAGAAAACTGTTTTTCTCTTAGTTTGGAAGTTGATAAAATGAAATTTCCCCACTGTTCACCTCTGGAAAAATCCTATTGGCCTACGCTGTAAAATCCAGTACTGCAACCCCATTGGAAAAGGTCCTTCCGAAGCCATGGCTTTACATTAAATGGCCAAAGTTAGTTTCTCCTGTGGTTTTATGTTGAAGTGCTAAGTTAAATTCTAGGAAAGACTGTGCTTGAATGTAGATTAGGTGCATACGCAATGCACTGGTTCTTAGAGATCCGCAAAACTTGTGCATTTTGACCTTTGATACGCTTTGTGTGGCGATTTTCGTTTACAAGAATTTGTATCACTAAAAATGGAAATCATGTTGTTCTTTGCCCTAAGTTAGTTTTGATAGTAAAGCTGTTGGTACGATTTAAAAATGCAATTGGTGATTCTTAGTACTGCTTCGGGTCGCTTACTTTTGTGTTTGAGACTGAGCATGATGAAATTGGTCATGCCCAGTCTCAAATAAGCAATAACTACTGTTTTTTGTTGTTATTTCCCAACCAAACGCTTGGTTGTTTTCATCGTAGTGATCCGCTTTCCATACTGGCTCTCCAGGTCTCAGGCTACTGCATAACTGGCCCTTCTGTTTCGTCAAATTGGAGATCCCTATTCTATGGGCTGATTACAGGATAGAGAATTTTAGTCAAATCGGTTTTAGTCAAATTGGCGCGTTAGTAACTGGCAGAAAAACTTAAATTTCTGTCATGGTAAGGCAACTTGTTAGAGGACTAAAAATCTCAAGCTTCGATAACAAGCTAAAAACATTACCTGAACTAAAGCACTGCTTCAACATTCTTCATTTCCCCCACAGTTATACGAAGATATATGAAAAAGTATTTAAGACCGGTTTATGAGCAATTCAAGCAGTGCTATTCTGACGGTACCTGCCAATTCGTTTCTTGGAAAAACCGGGAGGTTATCATTGATGTCATCAAGTATGACGTTAATGATCTTAGACGTCCGCTGCTGTGGAACGCCAAGGTCATGCACTTGTACGTGCAGGGCGTACGAATGGCGGATTTCCCTGTCAAGCCTGTCAGAAAACAAAAACAACATGACTGCACCATATTTTTCAAAAGTGTCGTCTCGGCGACAGCAAATAGCAAATATATTTTTGTGTTTGAGGCTGTTTATGATGAAGTGCAATATTTTCAGGCTGGCGCTTCAGTGAGGTGCACTACATCGCCATATGTGGAATACCGAAAAGAAGAGCCGGAAAGCTGCTTTCCTCAATCATATAATAAAAACGTACCATTCACCTACACGCATTATAAGATTAGCAAAAATAGCATTCATCACACATAAACAATTTCATTGTTTTGTGATATTACAGACAATTTTCCAAAATCAGCATACTAGGTATTGTGCTTTTGCACGTCTGACGTATTGCATAATTTTCAGGGTAGTTGCAAGTAACGTAAAGGAAGGAGAGAAGCAGTACTGCAAGTAACTCGATCGCGAGTTTTCGGTATTGTTCCCAGCAAGGTCATGATCGAATTGGCAACATAAAAACTTCCCTGTACGAATATCGTTCAAGGCTTGTCATAGCGCTCGTACATTACAGTAATACAAGAGTAAATAGAGAACACGTTCATTGTGCGTTTATATTTTTTCAGTGCTGTGGCGCAGCTTCAGATCACAGCGATACAAAATGATATCGGAGGTGGTGTATTATCGGTATTACTGTATATGCTGCTCTCGCGTGGAACTGAAAAAATAAAATTCGTTTACTGCATGGCAATGACAACAATAGTTCATTAACCTAATCGATCATCACCTGTAAGAAGTAACTATTCTACCAGTGACATCATCAATCAGAAAAGCTTTCTCTTTTGCCGCATCCGATGTGATGATGTCATAACGCAGCACGGCGTTTAGACCAACGTCATCGTCGCTTGCTGTGACTTTCGTCACAAACGTCCCACCGGGCAGTTCCTGTGCAATTAAAAGTATTACCTCGGGACAGCGATAAACATGCTCACGCATATAATATTTGATCGTCTCCACCAAATTATGAAGGTGTATTGAGATGAACAAGAGGAAGCGAAGCTACGAACCACTTAAATTTGCAAAAAAAATAATCTCATGGTATGCAGTACTCGCTGTGGACAATTCAAACCTGCAATTTTGCTGGACGCCTGATATATCTCCATTTTAGAGAAAACGTAACTTTATTACACTTTGTGCACGTGTTCCTTCAAGACTTATTGCTCAAATTTATCTTGTCTGTTTGAAGCAGTTTCAGTGTTAACCAAGNTTCAGAAAGCATCAAAAATATTTTTTTGGGCAAAACAGCNAAAAATGAAGTCATNACTCCCCAGCTATAGAGTTTAAATGAAATCATAATTAACCAGTTTGAAGTTTTGGAAAGAACTTGCTGAGCACCGTAAAGTTGTTGCGCTTTTTGAATCTTGTGAATTAGATATGAAAAATAGGTCATCACAATTTTGTAAAATACAAACAAATGCAAAGAAAACTTTGTTCTCATCGATAACTATATCATGCCTTATGCTATTGTAATTGCTTTCTGGATAAAGCACGCGTGTTGGTCGTTTACAACGCAAAATTCGAAACGCCGGTATGCATGGTCTTTCTCGTGGAGGGTAGGAAAAAATACATCTGCCAAATTCAAACAGAAACGTATTCCATGAATATTATTGTTTCATTTTTCCAACTAATATTGATCCATTCGAAGTTTTGGCCCCGCCGCTTTAAAACCCATCAACATCAGCAGGTTAATTGTGGTTGATAATTCTCACCTCAGTCAATCGGATTACTTCGAAGTCGGGCTGAGAAAAGCGCGGCTTGTGGTCATTGACGTCCACAATTTGGACCTCAATCGATACGTTTGCGTGAAGACCGCCACCGTCCGTAGCAAGTACTGTCAGATCAACTGTCGTCGGATGTCGCGGCGAAGCTACGATTGTACGTGACGTTATCAAATCACCAGTGAACGGATCGATAGCAAAGAGACCTGCGAAAAAAATCCAATGCAAAATTTATAACGGATATTTCACCCTGTTAATCAATTGCACTTTGCCATCACGATTAAACTAACAATGGTAAAGTGAAAGCAAATATTTTTTTGGCGGTAAGTTTATTGAAAAACAACGGCGTTGCAGACGACAGGGTGGTGATTCGTCGACAGTTCTGCACCCGTTTTACCACGAATGTCCAAACCTGAACGGAACAAGTCAGCTGAAACTATGAAGAAATCAAAGAGCGACTGTTGACCCAAAGAATCCGTCATTTGGGCTGAGAACATCCAAGATCGTTGGAAGGCTTTACGCATTCTGGGTTAAGTTGTTTATCCTTCGCAGCTGCCTCAAGGGGAGCGCATCAAAAACAATATGCTATGTTTTGACTATGCAAACAAAACAGGAAGCACACCACCGTAAACATTGAAAGTAAACCGTTCGGTTACTCCGCAACACAAGAAGTTTGCGAAGCGCTTGTGTCTTCATCTAACCTACTGTGATTCGACATGCCAAGCCTACTCCGTTTGTTTACAGCAGTGTTGCCAGCAAGGTATCTCTGCATTTGGATTGCTGAAGCATACCTTGCAGCACAACTGCTTTCATTAGAAAGAGACATATTCTTCTCTTGACTGAACCGCAGGGATTTGTTTCATCAAACGGATATATGCACGCTGGCGCTCGAGATTAGATCGGTCTCGTGCGTTCATCGCGATGCGATATGCGTCATTACGCAAAATCGATAGCGCAGCGCGTGCGCGGCAAAAGTTCGATTGGAACAGAAAATCAAACTAACTCTAGCCAGCAACAACAAACATTGTCTGGTTTCCATGGACGTTCAGCTTGCAACTGGCCAATGCTACAAAAGCCAATGACTGCATTGGGACGACAACAGAAACGATCACTAGTAGTGAGAAGAGGTAACGTGAGCCGATGATATCGACAGCCGAGGAATATTACGGTGCAGCTGAGACATTGTTTGTGTGAAACGCAAGCGCGCGGCTTTACAAAGGCGTGTAGCAGTGGCACAAAGAGGAATGCAATTTTTGTTTAAAGATGGCGCTCACCCATGTGAAGTTTACTACCCGCAAAGTCAAACACAGAACAATATCAAAGCGTCTTAAGTGGATTACATGAATACGGTGGGCAGGCAACGTGATGCCCCTAGCGAAAAACTCATCGCCTTGATGTCCTACAAATAAGCTCCCAGTTACTGTAAATAAAGCGAGAGCAATGAACTTCATCTTTCGAAGGGAACGAAAATCGTCTGTTTAGACTCCGGGAGCTGGGTGACCCCTTTTGGTATTGCACGGCATATGCTTTAAGAATGACTGGGGAGGATAGTTACTGTAATGTAGGTCTGCGCTTTAGAAGGATGACCTGGATGGATTGTTAGTGTAAGTCGAAGGGGTTAACTGATTACTGGATTTGGAGATATTTCCCAAGCACAATGCAGTAGTCACTGTAAGTACGAATTTGAGAGTCCGCGACGACTTTGCAATAGCGTTAAAAAACTCTGTTACACTCGTCTTTCGTTAGGTAGGTTTTTGTTGGTTGTTGCAAGCAGTGGCGTAAATAGAGGTTTGAGCCAGGGGGGCGAAGCTTAGTTGAAGGGGACCTAATGGTCACCGTAGGGGGGCCACCGGCCAACACTCAGAAAAACGTTATGAAATGATAGTGAATTTGGATGTCGTGGTTGTCCACACTACCTAAAATATAACGAAAACACCCCGCAAAAACTAAAAAAAAACAACCTAAAAAATGCTAAATATCAAAATGTTGATTAAAGGGGGCCCAGTTTTGACATTTAGCTTGCCAGGGGGACCGCTCGCCCCCATATCCCCGTCAGTTACGTCATTGGCTGCAAGTAATACTGAAGAGAAAGAACCACTGACACAATGCGCCACCAACTTCTGCATTCAACCATCGTCATAGAGAAGCGTTGCATAGTGGTAGAAAAATCAAGTGTTGTAAAAAGCGTCAGACATTTGAAGTACGGGGATAAAGTGGTATAAAGGGATCTGTTCAATAGGCAGTTACACATAAAGGTTTACAAAAACTGGTAAAATACGCCAAGTAAGTGACCCAAGTTAGTTTCAGATTGTATCGGTTTCCGAATCTACATGTGACAAGTATACATACTGTTTCCACTTAACTTCAAACACGCTTGGACGTTGAGAGGTTTTTATGGATCTATTATATATCGTCTTTAACAGCGTTCTACGTGCTCACTGATTGTATCATTCAAGTGTATCAAAACGACTTAAAATCATGGCTGTGTAAAAGAGACAATGCGCTTTGAAAACGTCTGCTCGACAATGAATGCATGACACAAAAAAAGTGGTCCTTTTATCCGTTTTGAGAACGAATTTTGTAACAGCAAAATTTTTTTTCAAATACGGATCTGGTGGATTGATAGTTGTCTATAACCAGTAACGAAATCGCTATTGTTGATAAAACAAATGTTAAGTTTTCGAAAACAATCCCTCAAAGTTGTGTACAGCACGTCATGTGTTTCCAAGTCGCTTCCGAAATCTTTATCATTTATTGCAGGGTATCCAACCTGTGGTCCGGGGACTACATGTGTCCCTTCGAGTCCTTTCCTTGACCCGCCAGGTCATTTTCTCCTTAAGTAAAAATTCATCCATACGGATATAATATTAGACCCAAGCAACATTTTCCTATTCCAATGTCTTCAGTCAGGGAATGATTGCAAATGTTTTTTCTCACGTCACCAATCTTTACAATAGAGCAGCTATTGATAAACTGTGGTGTTACAACAGAAGTAGCACTGTGTTTTTTTACCTTTCCTAGAGTGCTGTGCTACAGCCTACATAGCTTGTACAAACTACACTGCAGACAATGCTCACCTTAAGTACATCTGAACTGTTTTGAGGGCAGGTGCTGTTTTAATAAGTTGTTTCTGACAATGGCAACGGCGTGCAAAAAATTAAACGTTAGTGTATTTATAATAAATTGTTTTGTTACAATAACATTGTTCATCATCTCACTAGGGCAGGGATGGCGAACCTACAGTAGTTGCTATCGCGGGCCGCAGGAATTTCGGAATATTGCTGGCGAGCCGCAGAGCTGCAAAAATTAACCAATTTTATTGTAAAATTCCACCATTATCTTTATAAGGAAAATAAGGAGAGAAAACTGTCAAGGAGAGAAAGAAACATCTCCCAACTGACTGTCTACGTGTCTGCTTGTCATAGAGTTTCGCTTTGACGCGATGTTTTGTTCTAACTTGGGTAAAGAGAATTCTGATGCGGGCCACATCAAATGTTCACGCGGGCCGCAGGTTCCTTACCCCTGCACTAGGGCAACAAGAACACTATTTTTTCAATATTGTCGTTGTTGCAAACTCGTTATTTTCCATTTTATTCGTGTCTGTACCTAACATGAAGTTAGGCCTAAAAAGCAAATACTCGTGTCGTAGCATGACATTTTCATCTCCGAAGCGACCTGCTAAAGAGTTGTGGCCCTTCACTGAGAAAAGTTGAACGTCCCTGATTTGTTGTTTGCTGATAACAATTCATACAAATATTGACTGTTTACGCTTGATTTCAAATATAAAAGTATCTCTGTGGTTGGATTAGAAATAATTAAGAATAAAACCGAGAAATTCGTTTTTTTGTCATTTCGTTAAAAGATCGTTGAACGTGTTTAGAAGTCTAGACGCCAGTCTCAATACAGTTCAAGCTGCAAGCCGCATGTAAGAAGCACAACTCGTGATCAGTGTTCCCTCTGACAAAATTTTACCCTGAGGAAATTTTTGTTTTAGTGCGCATGAAATTGCGCAAAGACCGTACAGACCCACAACCAGTGAAGCGTTTTAAGCGGTGCGGTATACTGTATATACGATATCAAAACTTTAATGTTGCAAGTGCGCGAGAATGAGATTTCACTGCGCAAATTCTGGTGGTACTGCGCATTTGCGCAGTTGCGCCCCTTAGCGGGAACACTGCTCGTGATTGACCTGACATCAGCCTGCAGCTGAAACCGATTAACTTTGGCAACTGCCGTTCTTGCCATGGACGTATTATTGTCATTTCTATACGTGTCATTCACTAGGTATCATTGTTAGCTACAAAATCAACGTCTCTTTGAAACTGAGATTCGGCTCATTGTTGATTTTTCTAAGGAGCTTAATTTGCTATACTGTATGCTATAGTGCCTGTATCACGAACTGGTTATTTTATGTCTTATAATATCAAGTCTCCAAATCGCTTGTGATCAGTACGTGCCAATTTCCCCAAAACCTTGGACCGACGAAATGTTCCTTTGCCATTAGGTTACGTGAAACCGTAAAAACGTTCTCAATAACAAAACCTGTCATTAAGAACCAGCGGAACTGCGCCAGATATCAAGTGCCCTGGGACAACTTTAGTTACACACTGTCCAGTCGTTATCCCAGGGAGCAGAAAAATAGGGAGTCGCGTCCAATAAAATAATCTCAGAATTGTGCGGCTGTGCACAATAAACTCATCGCTGATGCTGTCGCTTGTGTGGGCTAGAACGTCAGACGTTGCACTTCCGTTTCTGCTCGACAACTAGTGGTGTAATGTGAACAAAGATGCATAGAGAGACGCTCTGTCAAAACAAAGTTTGTATCACAATAGTCAACGTAATGAGGATTTTTTTCTGTTGAGGAAATCACAAAAAATAACATTAATATTTCGGAGACATATGAAGAAGTGGGGGAACGTCTTTTCCTTTATCAAGAGTTGTAGGAGCATTGTGCCCCCCTGCGTTTCATCCCTGAGTGCTCCGCTGGAAATAACGTTTAGGAATTCTTGATTTTTCGAGAGAGGAGCCACGTTTTATAATATTTGTGTTTCTTCAATCCTTTACAGTTTATGCCATTCAACCAAGATTACAAATGAGTCCAGTGTGTTGCAAAGGGTCCATTGTGGTAGCTTTCTCACCAAATGAACATTGTTTCCGTTGCGTTGGTCGTGAACGTGTTTGAGACAAAAACATATTTGTCTGCGAAGCAGGAACCAACCTTGATGTTTCCTGTGACGAAATTTTTTTTCACGACGTACATACACGTCAGTTGTTTTCGTTTGTTTGTTAGAAAAAAAAATTCAAAAATTTTTGAAAGAAATCAATCTTGCAATTTCTTACGTACAAATAAACGCAAGGTCTGCAGACGCTCGGTGGCGCAGTCTCCGTCTCTCAGTCGAGAATTCGGGGAAGCGATGCAAGGCCGCGTAGTCACTTGGCCCAGATCTCTTTGGGGAATTGTGTTGCTCATGATGTCACAGGCGAAAACCGTAAACAAGTGAACAAGCGAAAGAACAAGAAATAAAAAATCGCCAGCGACAAGCAGGCGAAAAAGAACTCTGGGTGTTCCAAGAAAAGCGCAGCACTTTTTGTCAGAGCCACGACTGCACAACGGCCGGTCACGGGGTACTATTTTAAGTTTCATATGTTGAGAAAGTGCGTGGAAACTCAGAAGCTTTTTTTGCAATAGTAATATGGTAACATGTTATTTAGCGGACGCCAAGCTTTACTAAAACCGGATTAAACCGGTTGGTTTAATCAGCAGAAAATGTTTTGTTTCGACTTTTGCGTTAGAAAAGCGGTTTCCAAACTTCATCAGCGCCATCCAAATCTGGGTTTGGTGAACATCTCGAGACCTGAGCCTCAAACCGCATATGTTGACATGAAGAAGATAACGATTGTAAGTGTAATTTTTGGCAGCAAGTTGCTTAATTCGTTTTCAATATCAGAAATCTACCCTTTTCTCAAGTACCTACGCTAGAGACAGACAAGCAGTGGTAGTGTGGTCCACTCACTGTACAACAATGTATTTTATTACAAACGTAATCATTATTTCAGCGCGATTTGTGTAACTGAAGTTTCTCCTTCATGACGACTTCAATGCTGGGTTCGATCTTTCTGAGTGCAATGCGCATATCGTGGTCAGGATCAAGGCGATTGCGAGTCTTGGTTTTGACAACTGTCAGTGCCGAAAATCCTTGCTCGCATAGATACGTGGCCGCAAACGGGAGCAGACCGTCTCGACGCGACCCACTTTTTGACCCTTCGCGACCCTTGTCTGGGTCGCGACTTAAAAGTGGGGGACCACTGATTTAGACGACAATCTATCGTAGGCGGTGTTGCCTGTGACGTCACTTCAACTTGAAGCGCATTGGAAAAATATCCAGATAATTTGTGCAACTGATTTTAACGTAACATGCCACTTGCTACACAAAAAAAATAATTAGGAGCAACAATCTGTGTCTTTTAAACCTCAGTTTTTTTTCGACTATAGCTTTGTTAGAGCTCATTTTACGTGGTCAGGAAACCTTCACTTGGAGGGCATTTATTTTAAAACCAAACATGTCTTTCCAGGTCTTCAACCAAAACCGTTATATCGCTTCACCTATAGCTCATCAGACACGAGTGCATTTCGATGCTCCACGAATCATTTTCAAGTTTTCACGTCGGTTATGAAACAAATGTCGACGAAATGTTTCCTTGCAGAAAAGTAGAAGAACGTCTTCAGAAGCGTCTGAAGCACGAGATGGATTCTAAATTGTAGCTATGGACTTAAAAGTGGGTGAGGCAGAAAACAAGCTATTCCTCGCATTGCGGAAGAAAATTGTTTTGGCTCACTGCTATTTGCTGTTCCATTTGGCACTGTTCGATTATATTCGTGGCGCAGTCAAAAGTTTCAGCACGAAAGGTTAGAAGCGGATATCGCACCGGATGCAGACACTGCATCCGGTCTGGTCTTACTTCCATGTCTGATATGACCTGCTGAACAATCCGCTCGCGAGCTACCGGTCGCTATTCTACAATCAAGTTATTGATGTCGCCCGGCGACAATCAAGGTCTGGAATGTCGCTGGCTTGTAACTGGCAACCAGGCATAAACACGAAAAATTACAGGCGTGACGCGAGCTATTCATTGTGACGTCGCGATCGAATGGACGCCAATGGTTCCATCGAACAAATTACTCCGCCGATAGCATCGCATCAGAAGTACGCGGCAGAGCGGTGAGGTTTGTGTACACAGCACCAGCAGGCGGTTGAGCAGAGAGGGACGTTGTTGCTTTAAAATTACAAGTTTGTTCGCGCCTTCGCGACGAATATTCTTGGGATTTCAAAAGGAAATCTGTAAATCGCGACAGCGGGCGGCCCCGGATCTCCCGGCGGGGCGGGTCGCTTATCTTTTTAAGCCCAGAATGGCCGTGGAAGGGGAACTGCCTTCCTTTCAAGATGTTTTTCGACTTTGTCACCACTTGAATTGATGGATTCTTTATCAGACTCCAGTGGGATCTGTAAGCGCCGGTATACCGAGCTTGCTGAAGATGAACAGCGATAAACACACGCCGCAAAAGGCATTGCGACCGTATCGCGTTCGCATGCGATTGTAAGGAATGATAGTCGAAGGTGCTGACAGGCAGCTTTAGACAGCCTGGCTGTTCTTTAGTTGACCTGGTTAGCTCATCGGGTTTTTAATACGGTTGCTGTATTACTCACGTCACCAACATAACACGAGTTGGTCAGTGCGGTGTTGAGTTGATTTTATTTGGGGATAATTGGCAGAGGTGACTTAAAAATTCCGGAACTCACTTGAAGCGAGGAAATGTTTTCGAACAGAGGTTTATTGTTGCGGGAAGAAAACTGTTTGGATTTCATGCAACAGAAGTAACCAAATTTATAACCTAACAGCTCGCGTTATGCCAGGGACGAAAGTTTTGACGCCGAAGAGAAGAAGCTTTCAACAATGTGGTTAAGAATGGCAGAAAAGCACCCAGTGCAGTTGTCAAGAGTCCGGCGAGAGTGCAACAGCTTCCTGTTTGCTTTGATAATTAGGTTTTGCATGCATCACTAATTGTTTCATTTCACTTGACAGCCGAAAAACATAATGCTTTTCGCTCACAGGACGTCAAAGGTCGCTTTCAGCAAAGTCTGGATTAAATGGATACCCCTGTTCACTAAGCACATGTGCAACCAGCTGCGTGGCTATTGTGCTGCAATGAATGCCTCCTACGCACTTTTTGCGCAGCGCAGGGCTTTGTTTTTACGCAAAGCCGCCGCTCGGAGGCACGGCGCTCAACAGCAACCGTCTCTTGACCTCGCGATTTTCGATTTATGTTTTGAATCGAGCTTTGCGCTCGCGCGGTTGGTGTCGACGACCTTCAGCGCATTGAACGAGGGTAAAGACAAGCTGTGAACTCTCAGCTAGAGGCGGCGGAACAAAGTATGTGGCAGGGCGGGCCCGTAGCCAGGTTTTAAGTTTTTTTTGGGGGAAGTACATTTTTAAGTAGAAATATTTTTGTTTTTATTATATGTTCAAAACAAATTTTTCTTAGCATAACAAAATTTGGTAGGAAACAAACAAATTCGGGGGTCGGGGGGAACTGCCCCCGAATGCCTCCCGGTGGATGCGGGCCTATGGTATGAATCCACTCTCCGATATAAACCTAAGACCTGCAATATGCTGGTTGGTTGATTATGAGACGACATCGTTGAATCAGCGTTCATTAAAAGCTTTCAATGCCCTTTCTGCACAATTTATGAACAGACCTACACTCGCTGGAATATTTTTGGAAGGTGCAATTCCTATGTGATCTGCACATTTATTAACCAAAAAACTTTGAAAAACGTTCTAGTCACATCCGTTCGCAACACTATCTATTCCCAGAAACCGGTCACCACGTTTTGTGCGAGTACAATGCATTTTGAACTAAGTAATATGTTTAAGGTATTCCGTACATGGCCATCCTGAGCTTTCTTACTGTACTTAGCTGGTTCATTAATTGGTCAAAGAGATGTTTTGCATCAAGCTATCAATGAAAGACGGAGCGAGGTGTATATATACAGTATAACGGTGCAAGGTTGAGAATAAGATCAAAGTAAGCCTGCCTTACAGACAAAGTCAGACAATCAAAAAAAATTTGAAGCTGCTGTACGTTACGAGAAAAGTTGAAATCCAGCAAAATCATGCACCCTTCCTGCAGAACTCCCCCTTAGAAGATGGTGGAGAATTCCGCCACCCGTACTCTTGGCTAGGTCCTGCGCAACACGGCTATCCTTTGATGCTTGCCGACGTTAATTAAGTAAAAAATAACAAATGCTTTAGTACGGCAAAGAACGCGAAATGCGGTACTTTCCAGAGAAAACGTTTTTTTGCAGTTGCAGCCCAGCGCATTGCCGCTGAATAACGTTCGAAGCGTGTTTTCCAGTTTCCTTTGTTCGTTAACAATGGTGGTTGAAAACAGGAAAAAACGATACGAACCTTATAGCGAGAAAAGCGGTTGGCAAACTTTCCACAGCACTTAACAGGCAGTACGCCCAGAGCATCGCATGGTCTAAATTTGTTGAAGCTGGTTAGCAGTTCATTACAGCTGGAAAGCTAATGTGCAATTCTCCAGTCACGGACACAGAATTACGTCAAAGCGCACAGGGCTGTTTCGAAAGGTTAGCAAAATTTTGAGCTGCACTATGCATATTTCTTAGACTACTTCACCGAGACCGAACTTTCCACTTCGTCAAATTGTCGTTTCGGTTCAGTGGCAGTGTAGAACGTGTTGTATTTTCTACGCATGACTTGAAGACCCTCAGAAAACAGCAGTGGGCTTTTTCAGTCGACGAAACCGAGGTAGGCAATCCTCTCGCCGTTACGACCCAATGCACGGTTGCACTTTTCATGCACCTGAGTTCGGCAGGATGAACTTCTTGGCAGTGGCATTTGTGTATTTAAAGGCAGCGTTTGAAAGGCGGGAGAAAAAGTTTAAGGACATTTTTAAAGATGTTTTAAGTATCGTACGATAAAGAAACTTGGAAGCAATGCGAGAAACAGCAACCTCTAGACCCGAACACGACTGGTTTAAAAAATGAAATAATATCGGATTTTCGAAAGCGAATTTGTTTTCAGCCCCTGACGATGAAAACAAGTTTTGTCGAAACGCGCAAACAACTTCATCTAAGTCCGTCACTTTTGCAATTGTTTAACTTGGGTAATTTGTCAAAAGGTGAAAAGTCAGTCGCTAGAGATGTTTAGCAGATTTGAGGGAATAAATGCTGCCCTTGCGCGGCAGGAAGTTGCGACTCAGGCATTCTGTCTCTGCTGCATTTGATTCGTAGAAACAAAATATGTAATTACCGGTACAAATAAATCACCGGTATTTCATCTTAAAATTATTTCAACCTTGTATTGGCTTGTTAAATATGGTGGTGTGTTGTTGGCCTATTTTACACGTTTGTGTTTTGTCTTCTTCTAACATTGTTTGACCACACCAAATTTCCTCTTATCGTGGCGCTCCGATTTTATGCTGTATCACCATCCTACTGAATGTTTTTTAATGGTATTGTAATCACCGCTTCACCTCATGTATTTGCATTCATATTGTATCACTGCAAATATGTAATCTGGGTTTTTGGAATAAATCTATAGTTATTATAACCTGAATATTTACGCTAAAGCTCGATTTGGATATCTCAGTAATGCTTACAGAGTTTCATGCTGTGAAACATGCTTACAGAGTTTCATGCTGTGTCGTCATTAACGACGGGGCTCTTTGCAACTGTTGAAAGTTTTGCGAGTGAATAAATCTTGCATACTCCTTGCCCGAAAAAATTTAGATCCGTTTATTTTTAAAACCTTCGACAAATTTTGACATCTCGTCTAAAGCATTAGCAATTTGAAGCAAAACGTTTGTGTGTCCACCAGATGCCACGCCTCACCGAAGTGTTCTGGCGTGTGTAAAAGTGTTCGTATCCGCAACGGTGGAGTACTCGCTTCGTTATGCATTAAAGATGGCCTGCTTGTGAGGTAACTGTCGGGCCTTCTTGACGGATCTCAAATTCTGCTTGGAATTCGCTGAACTGCTTGTTATGAACCAAGGCAAAACTTTTGCGAGGCAATGGCGTTAAATAGTTGTAAGCCAAACCACAGTAGTGACGTACGCAAGTGAATACATTGCAATTTATTTCACAGGGAAACTAGTTTCGTGTATTCAACACATCTTCAGTCCTTATTCAAATATACAATCGCGTTATGAACGAAATAACCCTGGAATTTGAGCAGTGTTGACCAATGGGCCAACGTGCTGTCAAGAATCATATAGTTTGCAGTTAACACTGTTAGCATAGACATCGTTCCATTTTCAATACTCACCTTGCAAAGCAAAGTTTTTTACGTTTCAAAAAAAAACGCCGGACGTGGCCATTCACGTCCATCCTTTCGTAGAGCGTTTTGTGCTATCTGAAAATGTTGACAATTGTGAACCGCCCATGAAGCTTTTAGGCGTGTGAAAAGTATGTTTTCAAGCACTGACTGATGATGTCCACTTCCATCTTTTCACAGTCACCAACATGGGAGCTGTTGGTATGCTGTGCTACGAGCGTCTTACTGGACACACCTCCGTTTATTGATTTGGCCAAACCCCAGGACGACTTGAAAAATATTTTCACCACTAGGTATTCCTTCAAGTTTTTTAATCCTGAAAAAAACTCTGCCGTCGCTTTATCCTGAGAAGACTGTCATTTACCTTATTCTAACAAAACTGTACTATCGCGGTGTCACCGCACTCTCCTGCTGCAATGGCCTTTCTGCTGAACGTGGCTGTGAAACACCAGTCTTTTGTGATAATATAACAGAGTGGGAAGTGAAGGGATCTATTTTTGATTTGCTTCAGTGGCTCCTCCGAAACCACAGTTTAGAACTTAGGATCATGGCAGTTCTAACAGTTGAAAGCTGAACTCGGACCTTTCTTCGTTTCTACGTATGTAACGTGCATTGCACAGAAAACACCGGCGATAACCTTCGAAATTATCCTTACCGTTTGGCATGACTGTAACGCCACGAATTTCTATGAAAAATGAAAAGTCGTGCGACTTCGACAGCCGCTTGTCGTGTTTTGCTGAACAGATTCATGTGCTAATTTTCTATGGCAAGGAGAGAAGTTAATCGCAGTGTGCCAGGATGCAGAAGCAACATTTTTAAGTACTTTGCAATAGAACTCTGCAACGTAACAGTTTTTGCGCGTGTGCGTGCATTTGGATGTTATTACTGAGCGTTTTTCGTTGTTTTGAGTTCTTTTTTTTCCTAAAGAATTGTAGCCTGCTTTTTTCAAAATAAGCCAGTGATAATTTTCAGGTTCTGTCCTACTCGCGTTAGTATTTTCAGCAAATGCAAAATAAACAAACAAACTGTTTACAGAAAAAGCTTGCCAAGGGCAAATGTTGTTTGACACGCATGCTTAATCTTTGGTGGAAAATATTATTAAGTTCTCAGAAACTAAAGACCCATCGACAAAATTGTAATTTTTCAGCATTTGTTGTTAGTATTGTTATGCAGCAGACTAACTATTAAGACCGTGCAACTAAAATAATAAGAAATTTTAAAGCGTGCCGGTGAAAAATGGCAGTCTGCAAAGAAAGCTGCAGCAAGCGAAATGTTTCTCATAATGTGGTTGCGTTTTGACAAGCTACAGAAAGGTGGCTTGCAGCGTGTATCAGCACTGCTGCGAACATATCATCAATTAGCTGCTGGGATGAATGAGAGCGTCAAGTTGCCATAAGGGGTAATAGTCAAGTACAAGGCAAGCAGTACAGTAATTTCAACTTGGTCCGTGCTACTGCACGCGCCTTTGCGACAGTTCATTCTCGTTCAAAGTATTACCGTTACAAAAGACCTTTGTACACACAGTGCCGAACTCGCGGTCGGCAAAAACAACCGGGTATCCCTGTAAACTTCTAGTTCCACCAGCACTTTGCAGGGTCACAGTTGGGGTTGGGCGTTCCCGTCACCCTTTCGACCCATAGCGTAACTCATCTTCGCGAACAAATTTCATTTTTTTAACGAGAGCAGCATACAGTAGGCTTGATAACAAATGGAAAAGATGAGCTGTGCAGATTTCAATTCAATTCACACATGAACCTTTGCTCGTGGCCGAAGGCAAGTTTGCAACGCAGTAAAGACTTTGTACAATGGGTTTCGCGTCCATATTGCCCACTCAGTACCAATCCATCCTGACATCCCGAACTTCATATCGTAAATAATTTTCCAATTTCTATTTCAGTGCTACAGATTCCCGCCAGTCTATAGACTCGTCTTTGTTAGTCTGTGCCGCACATGCTGGTAGCAACTTGTTTGGCCATGTAACGAAACAGTTGTGAGGGTTAGCAGTGCTGCAGCATGGTGAAACATGGGAACGAAAAATTCTAAGCAAAAGTCAAAGACAACAGAAGAAGTAGACGGTAAGAAACTCTGACCTGGGATATTTTTGCTGGTCAATGACTAGGCCTTTGTAAATGTTGGTTAATTTTGTTCTGAAAGTGCAATTCATGATTTATTAAGTGCCAGCCATAGCGATGCTCAATGTTTTACGACTTTATGTTCGTTTCCAAATTTTGCCCTTCCCAGAAATTGCGGTATTGAAGTTTCCCTCAGAGCAACTATCTGGCCCTCAAATTATCGTCTCGCGTTTGAAAGGCTCGGACGTCATTGCTCGTACGTCACAATTCTTTGCCGTTTTCCTAAAGATCAGTGTGAAATGTGTAATCTACGTTTTCTACCAGCATGTTGAATCTGTTGCCATTGAGTAATACCCGCCCAGTTGTACTGTAAGTTTTTTTCTCAGTATAAGATTTACCAGCTGCGCTCATACTGACGTGAACAGCGTCATTGTTTTTGCCTGTGCGAACCGGCGTATCGAAAGCAAGGTATATGGCTCAGTTCAGCCGTTGCTAAAGCTGCGTTCGTGTGTACGCTGTACTTCAAATGAAAAAACGACCACCTGGAAACGAAAGCTGTGGACGACCGTTTGAGAGGTTCGCTTTCACAGCAAGTGGCTGTGGATATACGCTTCGTAGACTTCTTTAGCTGTACAAGTCTCTGAACCTTTAATGCTTGATTCGAAACTGTTGCATGTGCTTTAACGGAGAGATTGTTCGGCTGCCATTCGCAAAACTGAGCATTGGGAAAGAAGAGAAGTCAGCTGTATGGCAATTTCGGCTCTTCACAAATCAAAAACGTTTTGTATCTCTTTATCCCTGACGTCATGTCGTCAGTGGACCAGCAGCCGAACGGACTTTCTTTCCATACTCCGCTCGGACAGCATGGGTTGGGAAACAGTGATGAAAGCTGAAAAGCATCGGCGGTTGCGCCAGAGCCGCGCGTTATCATCGCGCGAGCTCCGCAGAATGACTCTCCTTCGCCTCTGTGCATAACCACAAAGCTTGGGTGTTAGTAAAGTAAGCAGTTCGGCATGCTCACAAAAGATCGACCACAGTAGCTAGACGGCAATGTCATTTGACCCGTGGCGGAATTTTACCTTCACAATACGATTGTTTACAACTTGTGCAACGAGACATCACCGACTGAAGTCACATGAGCCCAGCTTGGTCTTATTGCTGAAACATCGGTTGTAACTTGGCATACCTGTCAACAAAATACCTTCTATTCGCAACGAACACCACCCACTGTTGTCGTCAGAGATGTGGTGTACGGACTACTCAGTATGACGTCATAGTAAGTGTCACTTGAGATACTTCGAACATTTCACTGCGGACCTCCAGTTCTCGTCGTTTCCTTTTCTCATCCAGTTTAATTCATGTTTCACGGTCTTGCACACAGAGTACAGTACGTGCTTTAAAACAACGGTGGTGGAACACACATTAAGTTGAAGCAATCAGCTTTGCCTGCTGGGCGAGTTTGCAAAGTTAAGAATGCATACCTTGAAACGCTGCAGCGCTGATTGCGCGCCGTACCCTTGCTAGCTGCACAATCCTTAGAGAGAACCATACTTTGTAGTTATCCTAAACTGACGCCAGAAAATTTGCTGATGCACTGTATAGCGAAATTCATAAATACCTTTCTGAATTCAGGCGTTTTCATACAAGTATTAACGTGGATTTTGGTATCTCATATGTGTAAGTTGCACTTTTACTTCCGTTACGTTTTCGTACTTTGTGTTTGCTTCCTCACCTCAGCTGTATTTTTGGTGTAATTTTGTGCAGTCAAGATTGACATTTGTTATTGTTCTCGATATAGTCCTGTGTTCGCCACTTGCACCATCATGTGTTACTGAGTTCAGTGCATTCTACTCGTCAATGGCCAACTGGAAGTATAACTTGGGCCTTTTGGCGTACGTTGTGCAACCTGTTGTAGTAGAATACATAAATTTGATTCATTCAAGAAAATTGTTTGTTCGGGGGCGCTTTGAGTATCCACAAATTTTTGTAGAGTCTTTCAAGTCGATATCAAGTGGAGTAAACGCTAAATTAACATCTTGAAATAGTTTGAAACCACCCATGTGTGGACCACGTCCCTCGCGACTTCTTGGAAAACATCACATAGACCTAAAATACCGCTGTCCTAAACAGCCGATGACACTTTTTTTACCCTGGAGAGTTGTTGGCGATTTTCTAGGGATTCGAATCACCCACATCTGGCTTTGCGTCCGTGCGTAATTTCTCATCCCGGATCGAAAGCCTGCTCATGCATGGTCCAGACCGAAATGTTCTTTCTTTTACTTGTTGCTGAAACGGTTTGAAGAATCCAAGTGATACGTTGCAACGAAACATGACTACGCTTCATGCTTGCACGTGTTTTTTCGTGACTGGAATGCTATGAAAACTGCCGTTCTTTTTCTGATATTAAAAACTTTTGTTTCAGGACACCTGCTGACTGCAGAGAAACGCCGTCACAATTCCAGGTCAGTGTTAACTGTGCGAGAGTCAAGTAGTGCGAGACGTTTTGAATAAATTGGTGGCAAAGCAAGGTCATTTGCATTTTAGAAGCGAAAACAAGCGACGTCATTTGAAGCAAGTCAAGCGTGAACGGAAGCGGCAGCGCCTAACCAAAGATCAGCTGTACAGGTGGCGAAACGAACGAAGTTCAGTTGGTTTCTTCTAAACAACCATAACACTCATGAAGTACAATGAAAATTAACTGCTTAATTCATAGTTGGTGTTAATTTTCTTTATAGCAGTTAGCAAGAAGATTTCGCTTTGGGCAGGCTTGCTAAAATACATGGAACGCTGCTTATACGCCATGCTGTGGAATCATTATACGCAAAAATGGCGTTCAATTCCAGTTCGTGAAGGTGTAGCACCCCGCCTAGCTCGAAATACTGTTTTAAGTTTGCTACGATACGCGGGTTTAAAACAAATAGATGTTGCGGCACATAAAAGTATTCGAAAATGTTGAAACGTGAATACGTCCTAGAAATTTGGACGATTCGTAAACGAACCGGTACTAGTTGATAGCACTCACGGTTAAGAAATGGCAGAGTGATTGGAAAGACGTTATAATAATAAAAAATCGTGTTTGTTTGTTTGAATTTAATTGCTTCGTTGTCTGCAGATTGTCCTATGAGCTGAAACGAACGCCATGGTATCTTGGTCGTCGTCTTGGTTTCAACGAGAAAGAGATCACGAAAATTCTCTTCAATTACCAAACGGATCAAGAGCAAAAGTTTCAAATTTTACTTCGATGGAGATCGCACGTTGGAATGAAATCCACGATTCAGAAACTTGTGATATTTCTGGAACTCGCCGGATACGAGTACGACGAGTACAAAACTATTATTACGTCAGAGGATGACGACGCTGTGAGCATTTACGACAAAGCGCCTGACCTCACACGGAAGAAAGAGAAGAGGCGTTATGAAGATTATGTTGCTTCAGACCTTGCAATCAATTCCAAGGGAAAAGTTAGTTTTTCATAATTTCTGACAACGTTCATTTATTTAAACCAGTGGTGGGGAACTTACTTACTATGACGGGCCACATGAAATGTGGAGTATCGCGGGCTGCGCAAAAAGTTATTTAACTTTATCTTAAATTCTACCTTTATCTTCCAAAAGAAAATAAAGAGAGAAAACTATGTTACGGAGGGAGAGAGAATTCTTTTTATTTAAGAAAATAAAGAGAGAAAACTGTGTTACGGAGGAAGAGAGAATTCTTTTTCTTTAAGAAAATAAAGAGAGAAAACTATGTTACGGAGGGAGAGAGAATTCTTTTTCTTTAAGAAAAAAAAGAGAGAAAACTATGTTACGGAGGGATAGAGAAACCTTTCTACGCGTCTGCTTGTCATGGAGTTTCGTTTTGATGGGATGTTGTTTTCTAATGTGGGTAACGAAAATTCTGATGTGGGCCACATCAGTTAATCATGCGGGTCGCATCTGACCCGCGAGACGCAAGTTCCCCACCCATGATTTCAACGTGGAAATAGAGGACTTTCACAAAAAGTTAAATGTGTTAATAAGTCACAAATCAAAGCAACATTCTTTAAAAAATTATGTTACTGCTTTGAGGTTTTGTTGCAGAGGTCTATATATACTGGTCGTTAGGAGTAGGTAGCTAATTTTTGCGATGATCCAGATATCACGAGTTTTCTCTCACGTATCAACAGTTCAACGTTCGACGTTTCCTGTTGGGTTTAAAACTTACCGGCTGTGAATGTAAATTTTCAGATGAATATCATGATGACTTCGGGCAGCACTGACATTCATAACAAAGCAGCGTGACCATTGTGGCGACTGTAGATAAACAACATCGTACAAAGAGTGTGACTGACCAAATGTTCCAACAACCCCTACATTTATGTGGTGCCATAGCTAGCAAACGCCAGGGGCGGATCCAGCCAGTAAGGTTAGGGGGGCAATTTCAGTAATATTTGGCAGTCAAGTCTCATTACCGGTTCACTACTGTAAAAAAAACTGAAGTATACTTCACAACACCGTTGTGACAAAACAATGGACGGGAAAATGGCCTTATATCGCGAATGCTGTTTTTCGAATTGTACAAAATCATGGTGAATAACATTACTTTCGTAAGTTTTATGGGAAGCGTCCGCCCACCCAGGGAGTACGTCCCTGGCAAATGCCATAATTAAAACAAAGTCAATGAAACAAACGATTAACTGCACTGAAGTGTTTTCTGAATAAGTCAAGTAACTAGTCTCCACAAAGGTGACACAAGCGAACCAATCGTCCCGAAATCGATTCTCTTGGAACATTTCCTCGATTGATTCGCTTGTGTCACCTTTGTTGGGACTATTACTTGAATATAAGTATGTGCAAGCTTTTGAATTATTGCAAAAAAAAGAAGGGCCAAGTCTGATGATTTTTCGAAAGCTTGCAGCAAAAGTAGAACTTTTAATTGTTCTCGATACGTCTTATACTTTTGAGTCATCTTTCGGCTGACCTTGTTTCAGTGATTTAGAAATTATGAAGAACGTTGGCAGTCACTATCCCTTATTACTTTCCATCTCGTTTTAATGCATTTTCACAAGTAATGCAGTAGTAAATCAATGCACAGGTGGGTGCCTCTGAGAAGCATTTCTACTCTGAAGCATATGAAGTCTATTTTTATTCGCGCAAATAACTGATAAAATAAGGTTTTCCGGGACTTCGCATCAGACATTGATTTCGTTCATGCGCAATATTACCTTGAAAATGCACCAGAACGTTTCATGAAAGCAGACAGTACCTGCAACATGAAGCAATGTCCCACTACCTTGCATTTTCAGAGCTAATACGGTATACAATAGTTCAGGCCATTCGGTGGCTGTGACCACCCACATTTTTTCTGCCCAGAAAAATTTTGTTTTAAACATATCGTAAAAACTAAAATATTTTCCCACTGAAATTGTATTTTGCCCTACCAAACCTTAAAACTTGGGTACGGGCCTGCCATAATTTGAATTAGCCTGGGCCTAAGAGGTCAAACTTTGTCATAATATTGAAGCTTATGATTCAATTCTTGACTGTAAAAGGCCTTTCATGGTTGTTTTTGGATTCAAGTAATGTTCAGTGTTGATACTTTGTCTTCTTACTACTTGTACCAGGTGGAAGAAGACAGCGTTTCGGTCGATTTTGCTATGTTCCTGAAAAACAGCTGGAAGAAGCCACAAATTAAAGGTGAGATAAAAAGGTTTCAAATTGCAATGACTGGCTTCGAGTACTTGGCTGTATATGAGCATAGCCGGTACAAAGAGTTCACTGATTCTCTTCGTTATGGTTTGCAGAGAACAAAGATCCAACCATAAATGCTGCTTCTGTTTTAACGGAAGACTCAGGAATTGTGATGTCACACTCGTCGTCTCATGACGTTACAGGTAGCGTCGTGTTCCATGCAAATGTAAATTCTAGAAATGGCAGGACAACGATTGATAAAAATTAGTTTTACGGATGAAGCTATTTTGTATAAATATTTTGTTCAACTGTCAATTTATGACAGAAGATTGTTATTTGTGCTCAGGCCCGTAACCAGGGGGGAGTAGGAGGGCTTCGCACCCCCTGCAAAATATTGCTCACACCCTGGAAAAATGTGTTGGACATAGTTTGAAACTATTGGGCATAGTTTAAAAAAATTGGGCTACTCTCAGAAAACTCTTCGCCCCCTCCTGGTGTCCCAAGCTGGCTACGGGCCTGCTTGTGCTGAAGGAAAAATGACTGATTCCATCGGAAAGAGCTGAGAAAGGGGGAATAATTCGCCAGCTGCGCGCGATTGTGATGAGAAACGTCTTCACTTGCGAAATGCGTACCCACGACAGGAGGGTCTTGCTGCATCGATTACAAACAACCGTGTTTACTTTAGGTTGTACTTTTTGTAACGTTCAGTACCTCTAAAGGTCACGCTCTCTTCTGAAGCTACGTCAGATGAGTTGCCTTAAAACGTGAACGATGAAGTTGCTGCTCAGCTGAACGTAATACAATGAACGCGATGTTACGCTAAAGTTGTTGAGTGCGCAACATCAGAAGAAAGGTTTGTGGAGAACCTGCTACAATTTCATGTCATCCTTTAATCGCAAGTAACGCCTGACCGCAAGCAGAACTTTGATTTCAACAGCGAAGGAATTGATCGATCAGTTTGTACCAGGTGTGGGGGAACCTAATTGCTATCACGGGCCGCATAAATTGTGGATTAATCGCTGGCGGGCCGCAAATAACAATTGGTTTTACCCTGGAATTCTACCTTTATCTACTTATGAAAGATAGAGGCTTCTTATGACATACAATCTAAGTAGCTGCTTATCATGGAGATTCGCTTTGACGGGATTTTGTATTCTAAGTTGGGTTACGAAAATTCTGATGCGGGCCATATCGGCCATAGCGGGCCGCAGATTCCCCGCCCCTGGTTTACACCATGCAACGGCGTTTCTAACATGCTTTGAACTTTCCATCACGTAATTCTTCAGCATGAAAAATCTGTACACGCGTTTTACAGACATTTCATTTTACACAGATAGCGTTTCAGTGAACAATGATTATGACGTCAACTGTGCAAAGAAGGTCCGAAGTGGTTTGGCTGTACGTCGCTGTAGCGATTCGACTCTGAATTACTCAAACGCTACGTCATCACCGCGTTGCGGGTCGGAATTCGAATGGAACAAAACTGCAGACGCCAGCAGGTCGTTCGCTGTTGATGTCGACGACCATGGAAAACCCAACGAGGCGCCGTTGTATCATCACCAAGCTCAGCAATCAACTGATTCCCAAAAGCTGTTTTACAAGAATGAAATTCTTCGAGTGAGCAAGAGGCATTATGGCATCACAGACTCAGGTCTGACAGAAACGTTTCTCCCTGTTTAACTTCGACTTCGTCGTTCTGTTAGATTGAGGAAAACGTAAGGTTTACCTTACGCGACAGTTGTAGAATATAACTAGCATTTTTAAGGCTTCTGCTCCTTTCATTCTGCAGTTGCAACTCGTGCGATCTCAACTGACACAGGGAACAAAACGCGATGGTAGAAATAGGATGATAAAGCGGTTGTTTGCTGCAATGTTTTGTTTTCTGCTTTTTTGCTGTTTACTCCTGTAAAGCCTCATGCAAAGCAACTTCGATCACCTCACGCTTCAAAATAATTCCCAACCTTCTTGCATAGCGTATATAAGGATTGGCACACAGTGGCTGTAACCATCTTTTTCAACATACACACAACTAGATGACTTGGAGTGCGCGTGAAACAATCGCTACAAAACGCTTTGATTGCATTTTTGTCCACTGCAAGTCTAGGTTGGACAAGAAAATATCACGTAGTAGAAAAATCATGTTTGCAAAGTTTTTCGTGAACAAAAGAACTTTGACCTTACGCTTTTAGACAGTGGATGTACATGCGATTATTAAAAAGCAGTTTCCAAACATCTGAGCTTGATTTTGTGACATGCCACGTGTCACCACGGTTTGTAAATGAATCTACTTATGAAATGCAAATTTGCATATTTATGTATGTAAAGAAGATGCCCGTTGTCGAATACAAACGACGGCGTGTCTACGTGCCGTGAATTCTAAGCTTGAAGAAAATTGTTTTCTTGACTCTAATACCGCAGCTGTTGCTTACACGCTCGTCAAAACTTTGACTGGATTTGCTAAAACTATATTTTCAATCTGAGCAAAAAAAGAAAAACATAAACACACCGCTAATATTAACCGCGACTTTTACAGCAGGACAACGGAACCTCAACTACAATTTTTACACTTTTGGCGAAAGAGGAACTCTCAAGGGACAATTTAAAGGTACAGCAATGTAGGATGCACAGCAGTTGGTCATTCGCATCAGACTGCAACTGTTGACACTGGACGGTAAGGTCAGCAGACATGTGCAGGCCATAAATGCATGAAAGAACTATTTTGTCGCTGAAAATGTTCAACCTAAGTGGTATATGGGACTAAGGGTTCGACACAACATCAGTGAATCGTTAACTACTTAAATCTGCAAGCAAATGGAAGGAGCACTCACAAAGCGCATGGAGTTTCATTCACATGTCGTTACGGCTGCTGTGTTGGAATCTGACAAGGAATGTGTGCTTTAAAGTATTGTATATGGTTGTTTTCGTCGACAGTTTGCCCAATGAATACCGACCTTTGTTTTTTTGCACCTGGCAGACAAAATCTCTGGCCTTGCTTTGACCAATACAGAAGACATTGTTGTCACGGACAGTGACAATAAAAGAATTCAGATTTTCGACAAACGCGGATCATTCATCCGTTGCTTCGGCACCAAATGCGAACTAAAACCGAAAGGAATTTTCGTAACCAAGGCGGGGAGCGTTCTGGTTTGCTGTGGGAACGAAATTCGAGAGTTTTCAATCGGTAAGTCGACAGTCAGTGTAAACAACGCTGTTTTTCGCTACGAAGACCTTGTCTTTTAAGGAAGATTCGTATATTTGTCTCCAATCCAAACAAACTATTTTTCGCCGCAAAGTGGAATCAACCGTAACATGAAATGACGTCAATGCTTTGACGTAGCGTTGCGCGTTTGCTCTGGATTATTAACGTAAGTATTCATGCACAACATCCATAAAATGTTTCTGTCCTGTCAGCTGGAAAGAAAGAAGGACGCAGCCATTCACCTCAAGTTCAAAATGCAACTTAAAGCAATGATTTCGAAATTAAACAAATGAATCATTGAATAACCATCTACTGCTGGCACTTACATTGCTACATGCTGCAATTGTTGCAGAGGGTGAACTGATTAAGAGCTTCGGGCAAGGAACATTCCGGAACAATTCCTACAGCGTCTGCTGCGACTCATTCGGTCATTACTACGTCACAGACATCGTTGGTCACACCGTGTCCGTTTACGACGAGAAAGGCAACATTCGTAAACGATTTGGTCGTCAAGGTTAGACGAAGAATGAAAGACCTCTGCAGAGCAATTGCTATGAGAACCTTGGTTTTTGCAATTCCATAAAAAACGAGAAACGCATTTCGTGTAACTTCTATTTTTATGCCATCTTTCACTTGCTATTGCGTTTGAGGGAGCGCAACGTTGTTGACGTTGAGTAATAAGGAATGTGCGGCGCTTGCACCCTGCTGTGGTTTGACGCGTTTGATTTTCTACATCCATACGACGAATTAATGTCTTGCGACTGACAACATCTGTAACTGTGCCTTTCTTTGGTTTCTTCTCACATCAGCGCTGTTCAGTGAGAAGTATCTGAATTGCAGGTTCATCGCTTTTGAATTTCAACCAGCCGGTGGCGCTAGCGGTCAGCGCCAAGGGCGAACTCCTCATCAGTGACTCACAAAATCACGCTGTCAAGGTGGGTCATCATGCAGACGTGTCGCTTGACACGTTGTCATCTCCCATGTAGTTGATTTTGGATGCTACATTTTAGCAAACTTGAATATTCGAACGCAACAGTTCAAAACATTGCATGATCGCATCAAAACAAAAATTTTGACTAAAACTTCGCTTTGTCGGAGCAGGCGCGATTGCCCGTCCATTTTGTGAAAAGGATAAAAAATATAATATCCTGCAGTTTATCGGATTTATCTGCTATGTGGTGATTGATAGGCGACAAATAAACTGCAGAAGACCTTGAGTATTTTCGCATTCCTTTCATTTCGACAAAAATATAACTGATCGCACGACACATCTAAGATGCTTGCAAAGGCACTTTCTGAACCAGTGTAACAGCACCGCATAATATAAGTACAGTAGGTAACACTTGAGGTTGTAGGTCTGAAAACGTACCGTGATTAATGAAACTAATCTGGTGCACATTATGTTATTTTTGAAAAAATGGCTCTGAAAGCATTTTGCATGTTTTTTCACATGAATCATTCTTGTTCCTGCCAAAAAGGCAATAGTGTATTCGGGAAATATCCCGGTGAACGCAGTTCGCATGAGTATTTTAAACGAGAAACGGCGTTTACCATGCTGCACCAGTATATCGACGGTTAGGTCGTTTTTAGTGAAATTCCCAACATAAATTACCATTTGTCCTGAGTGCAACAAAATGTGTTTTTCGTCACAGTTCAATGCCACCCCACCTCTATTTTTGGCCTTCAGCCATGCACAAAGGTCCCGGCATAACGTAGGCGTCGATGCTTTGCAGGTATATTCTTTGGCTGGAAGACCTATTGAGGCTATAGGAGAAAAAGGCACAGCGGATGGGCGACTGTGGAACCCGTTTGGTACATGCTTTGATAGCCAAGGCCTGCTTTACGTGGCAGATTGCGGAAACAACAGGTGAAACTTTATGCAGTTAAAGTCCTTTTCGCTTTTATGCAGAAAAATAATGTTGACAACACTGTACTTTTTCAAACTTGTCAAAAAAACTGTTACAATTTTGTAAAAAAACAATTTTTTCGAATTCTCTTTTTGCAGAATTTCCGTTTTCGATCAAAAATATCAATTTCTCCGCCATATTCTCACGGCAAGTGATGGGTTACGTATGCCCAGTTTTGTGCAAGTGAACTCGATGAGCCAACTGATTGTCAGTGAATGGAATTCGCAGAAGATCAAGATCTTCAGTTTAGAGACAGCAGTGTAACCTCAGCACAAAACCAGGGTTGAAGAGTTCACCCCTCTACCAATGCATCGGTCAAGTGGGGGCCAAAACTGCCTGCACCGTGGAGTTCCAAGACGTTCAGCTATTGTTTTATGGGAGTCGGAATACGTTTTGTTTGATTGTACCTCTACCTCGCTTTAACTTTTATTTTAATTGCTAGTAGGTGTCCTAGGCATGCATCACACATATATGTATTTTACGATACCGTTATGTTTCAAACTTTCACTACATCCCTTGCCCACCTGTAGTTAAGGCTGTAGCAAACCATCTGATAGAAATTAGAAGCACTGCATTCGATTACCTCATAGTTAGCAATTCCCATATTGCATATTAGCTAGGGATTAAAAAAATTATCCCGTCAGTTTAAATTAAGGTTCGGTTTCGTTATACTTGCCTTTTATACTCCGGAGTGTCACGAGTGGTGTAGGGGGCAATATCTCCGCCTGCTTGCGCCACGGGGCACACGTCCAATTTTGCGGTAAATTCGTTGGTTGAAAGTCAGTGGCAACCCCGCGCGTGAACGTTTTCTGTGAACTCAACCATTAGAGCCGAACACGACCCTGGATAGGCCGCAAGTTCCATTTTTCTAGTCTTCCATATGATCCGGCCGGGAATCGAACCCAGCCTACCAGCGTTAGTGCGGCGTGCTACCCACTGCACCATCCAGCTGCTTGCCACATTTAAATTAAGGTGCACATGGACAATGTTTGGGATTCCTTTTCTTGCGAGTGCAAGCCTAACATTCTTCCATGTTGTTTCACATAAGTTTTGCTTCCAACTGCATCGACACGAAAATTTGTCGCCAAAGCCTAAACAAGGCGTTTTACTGCAGCTACGCAATCTGACAGAGACTACAACCGCGCACTCATGCACGAATTTTCTTCCTTACCTGTCCCTGCGTCATGAGCAACACACGCTGAGCCCGTGAACACTTGTTTGTCAAAGAACTATTCAAAATATAAACAAAACCGCGAACGTTTCAAAACCAAAACGATCGTTTTTTTCCTAACTGTTCCTTGCGATGACAATCGTCATTTTGCAGAAAAGGAAAAGCTGGCTTGTCTAACCTTGTTGGAATGGGGTCGTCAAACATAAGACAAATACTGTCATCTCTTCATACATCAAAACACTGAATATGCACATTTGTCCAGAAACTTACCGGATGTTGAAAGCAGCGAGTAAGTCACGTGACCGTTGATGCCTTCATCAGCATCGGTTGCCGTTACCCTGGCGACTGAGGTTCCGGTCGGGGTGTTCTCCATTATTTCCAGCGGACTTGGTAGGGGTAGAACGAAGACGGGCTTGTTGTCATTGACGTCTGTTATGTGAACTGTAACCTGAAAATCAAGTGTTTTGTTACGTCACACTGCTGCAACGAGATTTTAAAGAAAAAAGTTTGCGACCACATCCAACTGTATTTCCAAAAGATCTTTTCTCATATTGCGGCGTGAAAGTATAAACCTGCGTTTTCAGGACTGATTGATATTTTCCTGAAAAAGAGTTGCAGAAATTTTATTTTGTAGCCACAAGAAGACTTTGTGTGCAACAGCCATGTGCCGGGAATGTTTAACTTAAAGCTTGAATGGCAATTTCAAACTTTCAAACGCTTTCGCTCTCATATCCACACGTGAGGTTCAAACTGTGCTGAATTATGATGCGTTCAAGTTCGTAATGAAAAACGCGTTATCGACTGTCTGAAAAAGTCATGCGGGGGAAAAAACGCGTGAAATCAACAAAATATGAGCTAGTTCTTCAATTAAGGTGGCCACCACCTCTATGCTGTACTTCAAGAATGTCCGTCCGGTGTCATTTGTTTCCTTTTGGATGGCTGTTTGCCCGGGCCGGAACTGGTCAAGTGCGTTGGCGAAATGTTTCGGCCACAGCTCTTGTGGACACGTCGTGTCTAGGTACCATGCTTGCCTCTTGATTATGTTGAACAAATTGAATTTGTACATTTCTTTCAACCACGACAGGTTCATTTTTCCATTTTTAAGTGATTTCCTTCTCGTCTCTCTTCAATATTGTTTCGACTTTGGTGGCCTCGTCACTGGATCACATTCTGACGTTTGGCTAACAGCACATTGAAACGATGCTGCCGTGCATACCCAGCACTGCATCAGACACACTAACCCCTGACTGCGGGCCCGCTCTGATTAAGTCTGTGCATACACCAGTGACACGGTACGGTTCTGTTTCCTAGCGGTGATGTTTCCCTATCTGGTCTCATGCAAATTAACGTCTTGTATTCTTTTGTATCAACACAACGACCTTGTCTGCTTAAACATGTTTCTTCGAGATCCATCAAATAACTGCGAAGCAACTTTTCATGACGCTGCATCAACAATAGGATCCTGACCAGAGGGTATTGGATTTCGCAAAACTAGTTTTTAAAGCTTTTCCGCCATTTTTCGCGTACGCCTATTAAGCTGCATCGTGTAAAAAGTTATTGGCAACGATATTGTCCCTGTCTTGAAAAACACTGGCTGCGATTGTGACGAGCTGCGTAATAGAATGCTGTTTGTATAAATTCATGCCATCTGCGTACAATGATTTATGCACGTTTACCTGCGCGGTCGCTTGCAACCGTTCTTCTTTCGCACCTTTCATGTTGTCAGTAGCCATCACGCGAAGTGTGTATTCATCCGCCATTTCTCTATCAAGCGCGTGTCTGACGTAAATAGTTCCCTGTTGTAAAAAATAAAAAATTTCCTTTTTGTCCAAAGTGTCTTTGCCACACAAATCAAGACCTGCGCACAGGCATAACGCAGAAGCACCCTTCGTAAACGACTCAGACATTACGGCGGAAAATGTTGGTATAGTTTTGAAGTGTTCGTTTGAGTTTCGTTTGAGCTTCAGAGTGCCATGAATGATCAGCGGGCAGCAGCGTCCACATCCGCTTGCTCTGCGCCATGTTGGCGCAGTTATTGCTATCTTGTAGATAAAAAACAATGTGGGGAGGAAGAAGATTCGTCTTTTGAATGAAACCGAATTTTGACAAGTGCTTTTGAAGACGCAACACTGTAGCGCCCATGGGTATCACAAAATATGACCGCGTTTGTAAACATATCACTGTTAATGTAATATTGGAATTAAGTGTTTTTTGATAAATAGGGCTTTGTACCCTTACGTTAACATGAGCAAGCAAATCGCAATAAGAATGGTATGTTTTTGAAAACAAATTTCCTTTCGTCACCCAGGGAACCGCGTTTTCCACGACATAACATAATAACTATTTCACAAATTTCTGCATCCAAGGCTTTCCAAAAAAGACGGATTTTTGGAATAATTCAACTTGCAAGCAGTTGGGACTGGTGACATCCTAACTTTTATTTTCATTGCCGCCCAGGCTGACATGATCTTATTCCGGGAAGTGCTGCCACAAACAGCGTGGTACCAACGCTACATCTCTTGATGAAGTGGAGAAAGCTGAAAGCCTGTTCAAAAAATGCCACCAGCAAATGCAGCGATTAATTGCATCGATATTTTCGTAGCAGGCAACAATCGGTAACAATTCGAAAATATTCACTGAAAAAAAAAAAAGTTTTTCCAGAAAGAGTTGCATAGTTACAATTTTGACAATTAGGTTAGGAGGAAGTTGAACGAAGTCATTTTTGGGCACTGTGATAAATCAATACTTTGAAAGTTTATGTAACGCTGACAAAAGCGAATAACTTGGATATTTACACACGATCTCAGGAGGTGGGATTGGTTGGATGCCAATTAAGTACCTTACGCCTTGGCTAAGGTTCATTTGGTGGTTATAGCGAGACACTTGAACTGTACGTGACACATCGTGTGCAACATGAAGACCCCGGCCAGCTGCGCTTCTAATGTTTGTTGCATTCTTTTCATTATGAACTCCTGCCTTTCGCATGGTGTCTTCGGTCCAAATAGGCCATCACGATCAGAAGACAGTATCGCTCTTTCGCATGACTTGCTTACGTCAGTAGCTCTAACTGACGTCATTGCAGAAGCCGCGAGCTCTTGATTCTTCGATTACGTTCTCAAAGCTCTGACATTTCAGGGAAACAATGAGATCAGCAACGATCAGATCGATTGCAGTTTTGACGTAAGCAACCACAGTGCAGCGCTGCGCAGGCGAGAAACGTAAACAAAATCTCAGCTGCTTGTTTCGCTGCACATGTTAAAAATCAAGTTATACTCCACAGTTGCTACCTTTTTTGCGTGTATTCCGAATACGCTCGTTCCTGCCATTAGCTTATACGTAATGTCAGCAAATTGGCCGTCGTCGTCGTCACTAGCCTTCACTGATGTCACAGTGGTACCAGCTGATGCATCTTCAGGAATGTTTGCCTGTTTGTCAATAAGAGGTTAAAATATGATCAAAAAGTAAATGATCAACGCTGTTTCAGAGGCGTTTCGTGATCAAAATAGCCTACGCGGGATAACCGTATGATAATATGCTTTTCATTTTCATCATCTTTGTCGTTAAATTGACGTGGTGCGTTGAAAAAGAAATAATGTTGAGATTGATGCAGAAGACTATCAGCGTAATTGGCAGCTTAGATGCGTTTGTTTTTTAGAAAATATTTTTCATCACATTTTATACGAAAAAGAACGCTTTCGTGGCAGCAACGTATAAAAACTAGCTCAACAAAATTGCCCAATATTATAAAAATGATTATTGAGATCTAAAATTCACCACTGGGATCTTAGGCTACGGTTTCTAAATAGGGGCATCCAGGTGTATAAAAAAGGGCATCTGGGATTCACTTTGCAATGAAGTAAAGCGAAAAATTCAAATTTTATTATTAAAATACACTCTTGTTGTGAGCTTTTGTTGAACTTAAATGGAATCACAACAATTAATTTTAAAATCTTGTCTTAGAATTTCGCGCGAATCAAAGTATTTACTTTTAAATCTTTTGTTTATAAGACTTACAGAAGCGAAAAAATGAACAAAATGTGTGGGTTAAACCTTCACTTTGAAACATGCCAAAAGAGCTAAGAAACCCAGCAGTCATGCTTTGCGAAAAGACATACCAGGTAGACTGGCCGCAAAAACCGTGGATCATTATCGTTGATGTCTTCAACGCGCATGCGCAGATGGACGAGCGTGGATCGACTCTCTGGAAACCCAAGATCCTGGGCAACGATTGTGACGTTGATCCACGCTGGACCACCAGATGGCGCCAAACGCTCGCGGTCAATGCGTGACGTAGATACAATAACACCTGAACATTCAAAGAAATTTATCATTCTGGAATTGAGGTGAACAAGGAAAGACACAGGTAAAGGTACTACTGTATGCTTTCCCCATGGATTGTGCAGTCGTTTAGAAGATGTATGATTTTAAGAACTGAGTTTGTTGAGAATGCAGTTTTTTATAGAGATCATTGTTTCAGTAGTGCGATTTGTTTAATCCCAACTGTTGTCTACTTCCACAGAAGCAATTGCATTCCCTGGTTTTACAGATAGACTGTTTGACAAAGTTGATTTGTTGCGATCGGAATGCTACTGTTTAAGTCATATAAAAACTCTATGCAAATGTTTGTAAAGTTAGAAACTCACCACGATATAGCATACAATTAATAATTGCAGGTCAGAGATTCTGTGAATCAAAATAACGTCAAAACACATTTCTTAACGCGCTCTCCGTCGGGACGCAATTCTGTTTGTATGATCACAATACAGTCTTATGTTAGGTGCGCCATATTTGCCAAATAAAATAATAGTTTGAATACCTGAGTTTTCGTCTTGGAACTCCACAAAGTGATCAGCTTGATTGAGTAATTGAAAAACAACTTTGCCATTGCTTCCCTGGTCTTTGTCATAAGCGCTGAAAGCGACTAAATTAGTTCCAATTTCACATTCTTCTGTAATTTCAACTACAACTTCACCGGTGACGTCAACTTGCTGTTGAGACGTGTGCATGGCTACTGACGGAGAGTTGTCATTTTGGTCAACTATGTCAATCTGCATTACAAAATCTCGCCGTAACAAAGTATAAAATTATAAGTTCTTAAAAAGTTTCCCGTGTTACGTTTTGTACTCAACATTTTCCTGAAATGAAGACGATTGAAATCGGTTTAACAGCATGGAAAAATCTTTTTTTCAGGCGTTCGGCAGCAAAAGCATGAAAATGTTGTTTAGGGGAAAAGAGCATGTGTGCTGTGGAATTCATCCCTGAAAAAAGCGACAGCACGCACTGCTGCACGAGCGAAATCTAGTAAAATTTTGGCTATTGCGATGATAAGTGTGTGCAATTTTTGGACAAACTATTCCGTCCAAATGGCCTTTGCAAAACATATTTCCACTGGGTAATGAATACCCACATTGATCATTTGCAAGGTGATGCATCGATACAGTGGCGTACGCAGCAAATTTTCCGAGAGGTGGCCAAGTTTCGTCACAATCGTGTGACGTCACAAATCAACTTTAGGGGAAGTGCCGAAGGCACGACTATTCTAGGGGTTTCCGGGGTCATGCCCACAGGGAAAATTTTGCAGAATTACACCTAAAAATACGCATTTTTGTGCATTCTGGAAGCAAGTTTTGGTATAATGCTTTTACAAGACTTATTTGCCGGTGAGACAGAAAACTGAACTTTTGTTGTCTGAGGCTCATGAAATAAACCTATATGCGTGCTTGGATGTTATAAGTTTTAGACATGTATCGCTT
>JGI24158J21664_10000270_pt1 | contig 42488 bp, 27 predicted proteins | sample Ectturendosymbi3_FD_21664 | JGI IMG/M metagenome (IMG submission 21664) | reverse complement strand
GTTTTCGAGAAGTTAATAGCATAAAACTAGTCTTATTGTAGTTAAGAGAAAGCTTGTTGGCTCTCAGCCAGTGGTCAATTTTACATAGTTCAAGGTTAACAATTTTCTGAAGAACATTAAAAGAGGAATTTGACATATGGAGATTAATATCATCAGCAAATAAAGTAGCATGAAAAGAGGGTGCTTTTGTGATATCGTTAATGTAAATAAGGAAAAGCAAAGGCGAAATAGCACTACCCTGAGGGAATAACACTACCCTGAGGATAACACTACCCTGAGGAAAAATAACACTACCCTGAGGAAAGGAGTGTTATTTGAGCTTTATCGCTCTGTGGTCACGAAACGGGAGCTTTCAAACACCGTAAATATGTCAGCTTTTAAACCGGTCTTTGTTTCCATACCACCTCTGGTTATGAATCGTCGGTAATGACTGAAAGAATATCATGTCAAGTGCAAGCAGGAGATTGGGATTTTTCACAGTGTGGCACTTCGTGACAAAGTGCATAGCTGTGAAATTCACAAAGCTCTGAATGGAATGTCGAGACACTTCTCCGAGTCGAGAGATCTTAATTATATATTGCGTACATTAGCGCTTTAATGTTTTGTGCATTCTTACTGCGTAATTCCCAGTAATATTCCGTTCGTGATTCAACACGATGTGCTTGTTTGCGAACAGTCCAACAGTCGACAGGTTAGTCGGCAAACCTACATGAACGCAGTCGGTCGCTGTTTCCTGTGGCGCATGCGAACGCCCAACGCTTTTGTTCGTCGTCATTCTAATTCTGCTTCTACACCTAACTGTTTAACGTTACGTTGTTCTGACTTCATGCTCAAGTGTATTGTAGGTTTTGTTGTATGTCTGAAGAATATAATCGAAAGAAGCAATCAACTTAGAGTGCTACTGGAGAGTTATTAACGGACAAAGTGGGGAAAGTCTTTTAATTCCCTTGCTTTAGCTTGGCAGCTTCAAGACGTCAGGTTGCTTAGTTGCGAGACTGACCTGTGCTCCTGCAACAACTAGGTTGACCCCTCAGCTAGCAGGGATCTCTGTGGAATCGTAATCGACCGACTAATCGGCACCGCAACCAACTAAAAACCCTACATTGGTTCCCACGCGGTCCATACGTTGGTTCAGCCATGTGTCCCGCTTATCCCAGGAAAGATTGGCGAGGCAAGTCTGCAGGCTACACCCACGAGAAAGCGGCCCGGAAGTCGTCCAAGGACCACGTGGAGTGACTGCACCTCAGATCTTGCTTAATCCTGTCTTGGTGCGGAGCCAGCAAATCTATCTGCGATTGCTGTCGACCGTGAGGTATTTGGAGTCCTCGTAGGGATGCTGGCTATGCGACCCTCCCCTGAGCAAAAACGGGTAGGAAAATGAATGAATGAATGAATGAAGGAATGAATAGTGGTGAATGCCAACCTTCATAACTTTTTGGTAGCGTGTATTTTCGTCCGGTCCTCCATCAACACTCAACAATTATAGCAAAAACAGGTTCAACTAGCCGATCAACAACCTGCAGATTCCCTTAGATCAACCTTATATGACCAGTTTGCGGATAAGTGTTGTACTGTAACATAGAGCTGGTTTTAAATTTTTGCTCTTGTGATGTTTTGCAATAACAAGTAGGCTAAATATGTCATTCTGAATTTTTTGGCGTTGGTCTTATTTAAATGCTAAATCAGTAGGCTAAGAACAGGGATTCATACTTTTAGTTTTGGTCTTGTCTGTAGGCTAAATAAGGCAGTATTACTTTTTAGGTGCTGGTCTTGTACCAGCTAAGTCCAGGGCCGTCGCCAGCGGGGGGGGCAGTGGCGCCCGCCCCCCCCATTTGAAATCGGTGCCCCCATTTCATGTTTGGCCCCCCGGTTGCTACATACAATACCGGTTTGCTGCATACAATACTGTATTTTAAAAATGTGCCCCCCGTTCTGGTTTTGGCTCCACCATCTGATTTTTACCCCCCACCCCGCTGCTAAATCCTGGCGACGGGCCTGGCTAAGTCGTAAAATGGGTTGAGTACTCGACACTGAAGCTGATAGGCTGCAATTGATTACCGACCTGGTCATTCCCAAGACTTGTATGGTGCCATGGCCCGTTTGCGCCATGCAAAAAATTTGCTATATGTAAAAAAATCAGCGTGAAAAAGTTTTTTTCACAGAAATAATGGTCATTTTTGAAATAAATTATTTTGATTCACAAATTGTTTAAAACTGAAAAAAGTTATATTTGTAAAAAAGATCTTGCGAAAATGTTTTTCCAAGAAAAACTTCCATGATGAATTTTTTTACTGTGCTCAACTTCGCCAACGATATGTTTCCCATTGAAATTTGCGAAGAAACCATGTTGTAAATTCATATGTTGAATTTTCGTACTGCAGTTTTTATATAATAAATTGTCGCTAAACAAGGTCTGCTACAAACTTTATTATAAACATGCGCGATGACCTTCGCTAATTGTTGTCGTCTAGTATGCCACGTCACACCCATGGCATCTATCCCTTGCATTTAGATTGTAGTCTAATTCAATGTGTTCCAACTACAGCCCCACGGGCCGCATGTGGCGCCTGAACCGATATCGTAAGGCCCGCGAGCTTTCTCAGTATTGATTTGATATTCTGGGTATGTTACACGAGGTAATTTCAATTAGAACAGGTATAAAATCTTGTAATAAAAATGTGCTATATTAGACCAGACTGCAGAGAGCTTCCGGAAAGTTTTCAGCAAAGATAGATTTCCCAAAGTGAAAAATTTCGCACAAAAATGCACTCGATGTTTGGAAACACATACGTGTGTGAGGGTACATTTTCTACGATGAAGCAAGTCAAATCTAAAAACAGACATCGAATGGCTGACGAAACACTGGACGATAGTCTCCGACTTGCTACCACTAACATTGGCATTGATAAAATGATAGTGACAGAAAAGCCACCACCACAGGCATCACACTGACAGAGATTTGTAATAAATTGCTACAGTATTTCCCATTGTGTTATAATTTCTATGACCCACTCTCTTCTCTTCCTTTTTTTTGGTTTCAAATCTTGTGAATCTGTTGTTTTATACATCATTTTGTTGGAAGCGGCCCGGAAGTTGTCACGTTTTTGTAAAATGGCCCGCAGGTCCAAAGCAGTTAGACCACGCTGATCTAATTGGAAGGTGGGATATGCCGATCCACTTTGAGAAAGGTATCGATTTCTGACATGCATTTAGTAATTTCCACTTACCTTGACAACAGCCATAATTTGAACTCGACTTCAAAAAGATTATTATAAACGACATTATACTTCGCTGAGAGAATGCAAGGCAACATACCGTAGCAGCAACAAGGTTAGCGATAATTTATTGATAAAAACTGCAGTAAAAGATGCAACGAATGAATTAATAAAGCCCGCATCTATGATAACATGTTGCGTCGGACCCGCGAAATAATGTTCTAGATAGGCGTGAATAAAGACATCAAACATATAGCTGACGGTTGTGACATTTCCAGTAAGCCGAACCAAGCAATCAGAAGAAGCACCTAAACGGCAACACCCCGTTAGGCATAAAGCCATGCGAAAATGCGGTTGAGATCCGAGTGAGTTTAGTGCAGGGGTCGGCAACCTTTCTACATAAAAGAGCCGTTCTGCAACATCTTCCAGCAGATATGACCAGTGGGCAGCGAGGAGTCACAAAATGTTGACACCGTTTTATTTTTCATGCGACTTCATAGGATCATAGCCTAAATTGTAAATCAATACAAATTTAATTTGCGACGTTTTTCAAACCCGGGTAGAGTTACTTTAGAGGAGCTGAAGAGCCACAGGCATGCCGACTCTTGGTTCAGTGGAAATCATTATCTTGTCATTTGCTGACTATTTTTCGAATTTTTTGAAATTGATGTGATGACCTCTACCACTGCGTTTGCAGTTGCTCATTGTCTGAAGCACGGTTTCGACCGCTGCGTTATTGCCCTGTAAATTTCTAAACTGAAGAAAAAAGAATGGCCAAAAACAGTTTTACTCAAATATCCAAACAATTCGTCAAAAATTGCAACAAGACTACTTTCTGGTTTGACAAAATCTCATCGACAAATTTTTCCCAGAACCTCGAAAGTCAAATGCATAGCTGCCTGAAACGTCGGCGTGCCTTTTACAGTTTTCCTTGCAATTTGAACGTTATCGAGTGAAATTTTGGCATGTGGCTTTCTTGCTGAAAGCATGGCATAACCAAATAAAAGTTTACCAGCAGGTGCGCAAACATAAAATACATCAATGATAGTGTTTAGTTCTTTTGCTTAACATAGTTGTTCAAATGATGAGACCCATCGCGTGTTTTTTTACTTTTGACTTTAATCTACTTTTTAAAAAAATACACAACTTTTATCTGTTCTGCATACTGACCTAGTGGTTTAGTTACTTAGAAATTCACTGATTTTACCAGTAAAGCTAAAGCAACGTTTAACAGAAGGAAAATAATTAAGGATGAGAGTATCCCAGTGACCACACTGTAATCACCACTTAGCTAAGACTTAGCGTGGCAACAGAAGGGCCGCAGTGTTTCGCCCAAGGTAGATTTTTCTCGGCACTGGTGCGGAGAACAGTTACAAAAACAAATCCAAATGGCAACACTGGTCCGCTGAGCAGCCGCAGCTGATCATTGATGTAAAGAATGCAAAAATGCCCTTTTCCCGGAACAAAAAAGCTAAAGCAGTTAATCAACGAAGTCTTTCACTCTTTTCCAAAATACCTGGAAAGGAAGATACTCTCGAATCTACTGAAAATTTAAAAATTTGAAAAGTGCAAAAATGAATTTACCATCGAAAACGAACTTTGTCTTGCTGTTTAAGTTGAAAATTTTCTTTAAAATTCTACTTTTGCTTTTTAGCATAATTTGCTTTTCATCAACTATTTGCAATTAAAGTTTTCCACTGCATTTTTAAAGTTTTTTTTCATAAAATATATATTCTGAAAACGTTTTCTGGGAATTAAGAAATTTTTTTTGTTGAAGTGCAAATCAGTTTCACATTTCTTTTTACTGGCTATTATTTACAATCCTTTCTTCCATATCAATTTCCTAGATTATTCTGAAACTTTGTATTCTTTTTAGGTTTTCTTATTTTTTGATATTTTCTTAATTGTTTTTTAACATTTTTTGCAATCTATTCACAGATTTTTTTAAAAATTATTTTCACATTTTGTCTTTTTTTTGAAAATATGATATCTTTTGCAGTTGCGTTTTTCTTTAATTTTTTGTAATTTTTGCAAACTTCTTTTATATTTTTTTAAATGTTGTGGTACGACTGTTATCAGCACGTCGTCAGAAGGTTGCCATCACCTATCTGGAGTATCGAATCACCTTCAACAACTTAGCTGCATACCGGCCTAATTAATGAAGATTTTGGTGTATTAAAAAAACACTTAGCGATTTCACACATCTAGAAGAGAAAAACACTTTCTTTCGTGAAACCTGTCATTTCCTTTCAATGGCGATGTTGAGCGGAAGGCTTGAGAATGAAGTTTTCCCAATTCTTGCTTTCATGCTTTGGCGCCCCCATACGTAACTGAACCAACTGCATTTCTACGCTCTGCCCCCTCAATTTTTGGTGAGTGTTTATCTTGGCTCTAGCCTCGTTGTGAGTACTGGAATCGTCATTTTTGTGACCATAATCTATTTTCCACTACATTTCTGCACCTTGCTTTACCCATTATCAACACAAACGTTTGCCAATACTGCAGGCGACAAGTTCACATCGCTTACGTCAGAATGTAGAGCAAAGTTACAAGCAAAGAACAAAGTTCCTTAGCTGGTCTGAAACCTAGCAAACATCTTAAACTACTAGCCTACCGCACTGGATAGCAGCCAGAGATGATCACGGAGCAGGAGTACCGGAGTAGACTCCTGCCGGAATTTGTACTTTAGGCCGGAACAGGAGCCGGAGTCAGTCAAGTTTCAGCTTGGAGCCGGAGTCAACATTGAGGTCTGTTCAGGAGCCAATCCAAAATTTTGAAGCAACTTTGAAAATTTCTGCAATGATGCTTGTTGTCAAACAGAATGAAATTGATTGAAACCTGTTTTCTGGCCAGCGTTGCCATATATCACTGAGGTGTGACACTGGGTGAGAGTACTGAGCATTTCACCACTAATGATGGTTTTAGAAGTATAGTGTCCATGCAAAATATAGTGTGTAAGTGACAGTGCAGTTCGGGAATTTAGGAATCCATGCAGCAACTATGACAATGCTGGGCTGATGATGTGGGCAAGAGCACAAGACACATGACAAAAATCAATGGTCAACAAAACAAACTGCATGAATGTAACAGAGTGCCAAAATGGCCTAGGCTAGAGATAGGATTTGACGTGTTGGAAGTAATGTACATTAGAACAGCCTACGATTTGTCTGCATCATGCAAATTTCTAGTCTAGCCCCCATTTGCATAGGCCAATCTCTGCTCCCATTTTGGAACTATGATAAACAAATTTGGCAGTTTGCCCTAATAGTTGCAGCTTAAAGCAGGAATCAATATTTATAAAGCAGATGATCAATTGCCGACGTTGGAGATTTAAAATCAGTCTTTTGTAAAGATTATTGAATTTATTGTGCTAGCATAATCGATGTCCATAGTACAAACACACACTGACTGCACAACGCAGGTTGATAAAACCAGACAAAACCGAAAGTTACAACAGCGTTGGAGGCTGAATCACAGGGTTACGGACACTTTCTTAACAGAACGTTTTGCAACGGCGTTGAAGGCAGAACCACAGAGTTACACATACATTATTGACACTATTGATGATGTATTTTTGTCTGCAGACACGAAGTCCATAGTACGAACACACACTTTCTGTACAACGCAGGTTGATAAAAACATACCGAACAGAACATTTTACAACGGCGTTGAAGACTGAATCACAGGGTTACAGACACTTACTTTACAGAACATTTTGCAACGGCGTTGGAGGCAGAACCACAGGGTTACTGACACTGGGACATTCTTAACACTATTGTTCGCTAACCCGTAACACCCGGTACAACACACTGCAGAGTAGGACGCTAATTCCTAAACTGGTCAAGGCCGGGTAAAGTACGAATTCACGATTAAAATGGTAAAGTACGATTAAAATTTAACGCTCAATTCAAACAATTTTCAGATATCTAGTTAATTAATGAAGCTTATTCTAGAGTTTCAACAGATAATATTTTATAACTTAGTGTAGAACCCATACTATATAAAGATATATATGTGACAAACTGTCTAATTTGCCTCATGATGCAAAAGCTTTTCCGCGGCTCTTTTGCCAACAGCTGTACACAATTGTGTGTAATGGTCATTTAACAATTTCGAAATGCATGAAAAGTTTGGAACACATGACCTACTAAGTTTACCGTAACGCAGGCCTACACAACATACGGCAAGAAAAAACTTTTCTTACGGCCCACGAGAGCTTCCTCAATTGTAGAAAATGTTGCAAAACTCGACTTCAAATAATTAATTGTCGTTTCCGAATTTCTTTCAAACTACAACGAAGTCTCTACATCAAAATGAAATAGATTTTTGTGTCCCGCTGCAACTTTATGCTGATATTTTGGCCCTTCGAGTTTTCTGAGTTGTACAGGCCTGCCGTAACGTTTGCAAAGGTCAGTCTGACAGTGACATACATGGACATGTGTTGTCACAACTTAAGTGCTGCCAAGCTGTTCTTGGCTTCTTGTCTACATTGCATGAAGTTTAGGTTAAACAACAACCCTAAACCTTAACATGTTGTCACTTTCTGTAATGTACTTGTCACATGACCACTTTTACCAATCGTGTTCGACTAGAGGCAAAATAGCCAAGAAGGCAAAACAAATTTTGTTTCACGAGGCAAAATAGACACTATCTTTTAGATATGAGTTTCTTAAGAAGTTTTCGAAGTGGTAGTAGGAGTCGGAGTTGATGTTTTACGATTTTTCGGAGCAGGAGTCTTTAAGCCAAAGACAGGAGCGGAGTCGGAGTCGAAAAAATGTGACTCCGCTCACCTCTGGTCCCTCACAGAAAGCTTTGGGGAGTGTTTCGGTAATACAATGTGGGAGGCCGCCTGCTACTGAACGTCAAGCGATTGTATTCCTGCTCAGAAGTTTGTGTCCGTGTCGGCGACGTTAAATCACAAACGTTCAACGTGGGTGTGGGATTCCGAAAAGGTGGTATACTTGCTGAAAACCGTGGTGTACAGTATTTCGAGACCTAAGGCTGCTATCCCCGCGACCATAGGCGTACGAGACGGGGGGGTGGCATCCACCCCGGCTTGAAAATTTCCAGGGCAAACTCTGTTTTCAGGGCAAGCGCAAGTTGCTCAAAAATCCTGAATGATCAAAATATTTCAATACAGTGAAAAATTTCAGGGCAACTCTGTTTTTTAGTGCAAGCGCAAAGTTGCTCAAAAATCCTGAATGGTAAAAACTATACTCAATACAGTGAAATATTTCAAACAACTCTGTTTTTCAAGGCAAGCGCAAAGTTGCTCAAAAATCCTGAATGATAAAAATATTTCAATACAGTGAAAAATTTCAGGGCAACTCTGTTATTCAGGGCAAGAGCAAGTTGCTCAAAAATCCTGAACAGTGAAAAAAATTTCAATACAGAGGGTATATTCAGTTGGGGGGTTCCGTGAAATTTAGGCACATTATTTATTTTTAGGGAAAATTGTTGTTTTCAGGGCAAATTTTTCCGCCCCCCCAATAAACTGCTTTCCCGTACGCCTATGCCCGCGACCTTCCCGAGAGGAAAAGCGGCTGTGAAGATGAATGAATCAATACTATCCTTTCCCGAATCAACCCCACTAGCACCGTAATGGGCAATGCAAAATATGCGTTGCCAACACGCAAGACTGCCAAACCCTATTGCTTTCTTGAAAATATTTTTTTATTATACAAAGATTTTCGCTGCCACAAACAAGTACAAATGCTGCCCACACTTCATTTCCATCACTGATGAAAATGTAACTGAATTAGAACTAGCAGCAAATACCTTATAGGCGTCTGAAGTTTTCTATTTTTTCAAAACCGCACTCAGCGTAATTTACACTTGGCAATTAGCATGCATGTAATGTGGATCAGTGGTGTAGGAGCCGGAGGTGCAGGGTGTGCAAGCGTACACCCAACAATTTTGATATGTCAAAAATGTGGACAAAATCTCAAAAAAATTGGGCAAAGAAATTTCAACATTTTTAAACAATACTAATAAAATTATATTTCTTTGTTACTGAGAGTATAAATAAAAGTTTATTATGTCATTGAAAACACATTAAAATCTATATAAAATGAAAAAACTGCTCTAGTAAATTCGTGTTTTAGTACGTGAGAGTTGATGTGTAACCGACTCATTTGAAAGTTTGGACAAAAAAGGGCATTTCTTTTACGTGCTTCATTAATAATACACTGTGGGAATCGACTATGCTGCACGGCACCAAGGTTACTTTATTTTAATAGAGTCCATGCCAGGCAAGTACAGAAAGCTTATGTTTTGATTTTAAGTACGGTGTTTGGAATTCAAGAACTTTTTCCATGCTGTATGCTGCATATATGTCCTCAGCTAATAGGTGTGGGGTTTCTTGCCGACAGCAACAGCTAGAATGTGAATGTAAAGCCAAACTTCAGCACTGTGCAGCAGATGTTCAGGGTATTGAGCCTGGGGCAATTGGACACAATACTAGTTTTGGTCGTGGCAGCTGAGAGATGCTTAATGAATAAGCTTAGGAAGAAGTTACTTTTTCTATGTGTAGCGGGTTTGCGCATGGAGCAGGGAAAAGGTCTGATGTTAGGTCCGGGGGTCTTACTTTAAATGTTCTTCCCGGAAACGAACGTAGAGTGATGCTCCTTTTGCTCCTAAGTGATGCTCCTTTCCAGCAAATACGTTCATCTACGCTGTGCTTGACGCTCCCCCTTATGTGCAGGGCCGGCCTTAAGCCGATGCAACCGATGCAGCTGCATTGGGCCCCGCACCTCTGGGGCCCCGCGCCATGGTGTTTGGGTAGCTTGTTCATTTTTGCCAGATACACCTTGCGATTGAGAATTCAGTAGAAACGCCATATAAATTTCATTGTTAACAAAGAACGCTCTCGTCAGAACTAGAAAATTTCCTCTCGAACGTTAGCAAACGTGCTCAATTCTCGTGATAGTGCTGCACTGTATATCTGCGCTCTTCCACGTTCGTAAAACGGTTGACTTACCATACGACGTCATAAAATCACTGCTCAGAGGGGCCCCGCGCCCAGGTCTTGCATTGGGCCCCGCATCTGCTAGGGCCGGCCGTGCTTATGTGACAAAACATATTGCAAACAATAAAGGTGAAATTTTCAAATGGTAAAGCGTAACCACAAACCTTTTCTGTCTCATCATCACAAAGTGCGTCGTCACTCTATTGTTACTATAGCAGGGAACATTTAGCGAAAGACTGAACATAGATTAATGGTGGGCAAACTGCGGTTCGCCGGCATATTTTGTGTGGTTCTTCTAGCTGAATAGAAATATCTCAAATTGATAGAGAGTTGTTAACTCATATTTAAGGTTTGTTTCATTTTTTAATGTTTTTACACAAGTTCGTAAGGTTAATTACCAGGGAGCCTACGCGATTTGATGACAAAGACAGTGAACCATTAGCTCAAGTTTCCAGAACAGAATTATAGTTTTTCAGAGACATATTGTCGAAAGTATTCTGTCATTTTCCCAAAGTCAGAATGAGAACGAATGCTTTTCGCGAAAAGACAATTGCAGACTGCAAAGTGGAAGAATACGAAAATATATTGCATGACTACTGGCGAAGTTCCAAGCCATATTTGACCATTTGCAGGAGTTAAAACCATGCTTTGCATTACTTATAAATCCATTCAGCATTTGCAGTAGATGATGGATGTCCAGTTCGCCAAGCGTTTGTCACAATCTTTCTTATGTGCCTTAGAAATGAAACGGACCGAAATGCAAGAAGATCTAGCTCAAAAAATTTTAGTCAATGCAACTCTAGAGTTGATTTCTGGCGACAGGTTCCAGAAAGTAAATAACCAGAATTTAAAAGACCAGGGTACGATTCATTTCTGTTTTTAGTACGACATATTGCTGTGAATTTTTATTCTCTGTAATGAAGTTCGTAAAATCAAACCATCATGCAACCCTAAAAATGGACACTTGGGATAATTAATTCGCACAGCTTTAACGATGCATTGTCCAGATCTTCGGAGACTAGCAAATCAAATGAGAACCTAATATTTAATAAATAATGCATTTGTTGTGTTTCGATTACTGTAAGATCATTTCATGTAAAACTTGCATTCTTTACCGTATTGACACTACAAACTGGTTTTGCGGCTCGCTGGTGCTTTTGGTTCTCTGCAAATGGCTCTGCCATTGAACAAGTTTGCCCACCCCTGACATAGATCATCAACACGTACGAATAGGGTGACCACACGCCCGTACCCGTAGCCAGGTTTGAAGGTTTGGGGGAAAATACATTTTTAGGGATGCAAGATTTTTGTTTTTATTATATGTTTAAAACAAATCTTTCTGGGCACAACAAAATTTGGGGGGCATAAAAAATATTTGGGGAGCACTGCCCCCAAATGACCCCCATGGCCACGGGCCTGGATGACCAGCAGATCACCATCACTGGCTTCCCACCGGCCATGGCCTTGATTACGACTACGGTGTAACCATACCCAAGGAAATTGCAAATGTGGGTTTTCGCGATTTCCTCTTGATATCACACAATTATACAAAAAAAGAATAGATGCACATTTCGGTAGTAATAACATCTGTTCTTGTTCTCTGTCGCTCAGACCGGCTCTGGCCCAATAAAAGCATCTTAGCAACTCAGTAATTATGTCGTTCTTGGGGAAGTGAGATTGCAAGTCCAGGCTTGATTTTGGTTTTGTCAAACCTACAAAAAGGCAGAAATGTCTTCTCACCACCATGCTGCATGCGCATCACATTGCGAGATTAACTTGCATCGCACTTGTGATGCTACCTGCAGCTGCAACCAAATGCTTGCTCCCGATTTGTTTGGCTCGTGGATATTGCGTCCCTGCAGTAAACGCGTGCGTTTATAAACGCTTCCCCGCGTGTGAACCACAATATCGCCGCCGCTGAGGCTTTGCAGCCATTGGCTGACACTTCATTCGCTTCGATTGTTAGACTGTCGGCAATGAGTAAGGTTTCTTCGCTTTAGTATGGCTGTGTCAGTCTGGTATTTAGGCGGAAATTTTGCTGAATCTTTAAGATAGCTTGCGCATGTCGTGAGGCTGTAAATCATGCTAGCCCCGATTATCTTTTTTGGTTTGAGCCTCTGGCTTTCTGTGCTACCATATTTCAACTAGATGGATGGGTTTGAACAGACACCAGTATGTTCTTGGCAGCTGTCTGTCATAAGGGTCGCTGCAAGTGTAAGGGGCGTTATCGGAGGTAGCGCACATAGCAGTTGTAAGGGCAGGACGAAACAATACTAGTTTTGGTCGTGGCAGCTGAGAGCTGCTTAACGAATAAGCTTGGAAAGAAATTACTTGTTCTATGTAGAGCGGGTTTGCGCATGGAGCAGGGAAAAAGCCTGCTGTTAGGTCCGGGGGCCTTACTTCAAATGAAATTTGGTGACAAGCTAACGGAGCGCAGTTTCTGATTTTCATACCGACTTGTAACGTTTTCATCTGCCAACGACCTTGTTTTCTCCTAAAAAGCTTCCAAGTTGATTGGTTTTATTGATGATAATAGACAGCCATTTAAAATCAGGGCAATTGTTGCACCAGCAAATGAGTCGATTATTTCGGTTGTTGAAAAACGGTTGAAAGCACGTGAACAGTTAAGTGAAATGATTCGACGCTAGGCTACAGTTTGTGTGGTCAGCGCATAACTTCGTAAACGGCGCATATACAAATGCAAACATTCCGTTGACCCATTCACTCAAACGAAAGGTGCTCGACAAGATTTGTTCACCATAGTAACTCAGCTTGGCCAAAGCGACTGGCTGACCTCAGCCATGACTTTCACTTGTTAACTTTTTGCTGCGTTGACGAAATACAGCATCATGAAGGCAGAAATACTGCGTTGGACAGTGTTTTCGATACCCGAGGGTCACTCCGGCGCACAACATCAGGCTGGAGGAACTTATTGTATAAATTATTTCACTTGCCGCAGATGATCTGATTCATTTCCCATTTCATATTCACAGACTTCTTTTCGCTTTGGTTGTGACACACTTAAGTGTATTTTTGGAAACATGGCCTTTAGAGTGGAACAGTAGTTTGAGTTATGAATCAAATCGTGTGCTAGTTGGAACTGGCCAACAAGTGAACAAACGTCTTTCCTGTCAATCGGACCTGACTGAAAAAAAGTTTTCGTTTCTGCCCCAACTTATTTTTCAAGTATAAGATACGTCGTGTTGATTCCCTGGGGTTTCTGCATCTGTACTTGTTGCGTCAGCGTCGTTACTATGTTGGTGCAGTTCATTAGATTGGCACCTCCCAAGTCGCAGAGGTGATTATGTAATTAAATAGTCTAAAATCTAAATGGTCAACCTTCACAGGTAACTGTAGAAACTGCGATTGCAAATCAAATCCAATATAAACAACGCGATTTTTATTCATTTATTCTTTCATGTTTGTTTTCACCCTTACACAACATATGTTGTATTCACGAGCTGAAGCTGAACAGTGTCAACAAGCGTGTAGTGCGAGCGTCCAGAAGGGTCACTCTCTGACCTCTACTCATTGTTGGCAGATAGCCTCGAGCATATCGATACTTACACGCCCCAATCATATTGTGACGGTACGTTTGCGTGGTATTGAGATGTCTGCGGTGTTTTTTCATCCATCGTTTCAAATCTGTACTTCCGCACATGGAATGATGCTTCACAGATTTTCTTTGAAAGTCAGTTTTACTTTTTCCTCCGCAGGCTACCCTCAGAAGCAACAATTTCTCAAAACAAAAGGCCAGCGAAATTATCGTTTTGTAAACCAATAGGCGTGATGACCCACACCCTAAGCAGCGATGCGGCTGATACTGTAAACTACAATAGGCAGTTTTCCGGACCGTGCCGCAGAAAGTTGAAACTTCAGTTTAACTCCAGAAACTTAAACTTCTTTCGGGACAAGCCGGTGATGAACGCGATTGTTAGCCTCAGCCGAATTCAAGGGAGAGCGGAACTCGTTGTTGCCACAAATTTTGAGTTGCTCGGAATAGTTTGAAAGTAAGAAGAAAATTGCAAAACTACTTGCGCACTGACTTTTCTTGCGTCACAGAATCTTGTGCTTTTGAACTGCTGACATTGCCTGGTGTTGCTTCATTTTTTGACTGAAGATGGATAATAATCCAAGACGTCTCAAAATAAAACATGTATGGTTTTTGAAGGCTTTTTTAGTGTTAGTGGAACTGTTAAGTCTATCCCAATTTTATGCTGCATGCTTGTGCAAAGCTTTTATGCAAAGCGAAATTTACAAAAGCTACGCTGTGCTCGATGAAAACAACTGTGCTTTTCCGTCGTGAAAATGGCAGTCTGTCCAACTGCCATATGAGCGTTTCACTTTAATGTATTTTTGTGGACACCGGTTTCAGACAGAACTTGTGTTTCCGTTCGGTCTGAAACCGGTGTTCAACGGACATACGCTGTAGTTATTGTTTTTACTTCAAACACATCGTTGAGAAAGAACCACGTCCAAAAATTTAAGTGTTACTTATCACTGAAATTCAGGCCCGTAACCAGCTTGGAACACCAGGGGGGGCAAAAAGTTTTCTGAGAGGTGCCCAAATTTTTTTAACTATGTCCAATAGTTTTAAACTATGTCCAACACATTTTTTCAGAGGGGGCGAAAATTTTTCTAGGGGGGGCTTCGTCCCCCCTGCGACGCCATGGTTACGGGCCTGCTGAAATTTCCTAACATATTTACCGATATTTTTACCAATTTATTTTTTCGCAAGACACCAGCTGTTGAAGTAAAGGGAAACTTTTGCCTTGTTTGAACAGATAAAAAAATCTTTTGTTGTAATGGGCTTGTGGACGCAGTTTCTAAGCCCAAGTTCTTGCATACCGATATGACCAAATATTGTGGAATTGGAAGCAAAGTGTTCGCTCAGTAAAGCTTTGATAGGTTATTACAATTATAAGTTGACAGTTTGACAGTTTTATTGATTTCGGCCGCAAGGCCCACAAGACATGGCTGGCGCACATAAAAAACAAAGTAAGACACTTGCGAATTTATCATACTCGAGGCAATTATACACGCCCCAACACACACGAGACGAAGCTATCGGCGACGTGATTAGAAATAAGTATTTTAACGATCTAGAGTAGTACTTTTTCATAAAACAAAAAAAACTAGTGAAACCTTGCAGCCGGGACACCGAAAAACCTTGCGGTTATCGAGTCGAAGTGCCCCAGCACAAATATAAGAGTTTGTTTTACTTAGCACGAATTCGATTCTCGATTTACCAGCGAATAATGAAGGCGAAAATCGTTTTGCACGGAAAGGTTTATGTAGATGCACCAAAGCATAACTGCAGGAAATGCCATAAGCTGAAAGCTCGCAGTTTCGTCTTTCAGCGCACATTCTAATTGGTTCGGTTCAGTGCGTCAGAACGTTCGCAGTCAAGCAATGCGACCATTCCCATATCAAAGCTATGGGTTATGTTCACCTGCTCCTGAACAAGCTCTCAAATGTAACGTTGCATTCAGAAGTGGATGGCTAAATTAAGAAATTTCAAGAGACGCTGTTTCTTTACCACATTGATGCTGGTGAGGTCGAAAAAAGCTTTCGTAACTCTGTTTTGATGCTTACTACAAAGAGGCTACTTCAATTTTTTGTGGAAGCTTGCGCGCTGGTGTTGCACAAAAATTTGTTTTATGTACTACAGTATATGCATGGCGTTTAAGCCCTTTATGAAATATGAGTATCGCGTTTAAACTTGTGGGATGTGACTTTTGTATTGTAAATTATTGTAATATGTAACCCCTCAATAACAGTTCGAATTTCAACGTAGTTTGTCGAAAATATCTCTGATGATAACACTGAATATTTTAGATGCTGCTTTAGCTGCATGGTCGTAGTCTGCAAGCAGTGCTAATATCGTTCAACAAAAACATGTTTTTTCCAATATTGGAATGCGAAGTGCGCGTCAACTCATTCCAACTTATTTTTTGTTGAAGATGAACCGTGCATCGTCCAAGGTTCAAATTTAAGGTTAACGAAAACGAAGACTGCTGGATGCTTATGTGGCTCGCGAGGCGTAAAGCCTAATTGCAACACTTACCGCGGATAGCGCTTCTCTTCGTAGGGAAAAACGAAAAGAATAACAGAGACGCATTGCTCTAACCTTTCACAGAAGCATCTGTACAACGTGTGTGGAATTGTCTCAGAATTTCTTCGGTCAATACTTAATGGGCAACAGTTTTGAGCCTGAAAGAGTCATGGATCAAAACAAACAAAACAACGTTTGAAAACGTAGCATCACGCATCACTGGAAAATAACCCGCACACCTTAGCCCTTCTGCTAATTACATCCTCGCGTTCAATTTTTGCTTTCCGCTTACTCTTCCTCTGCTCCGGAGGCCCTAAAATATGTTTTTTTGTTAATTGTAACTCTAAGATAGCTTTTCATGGTTGCATCCAAATTATTTTGGGAAAGCACGTGACCGATTATCACAATTACCCTTTATCCTTCAGGGACCACAAAGCCACTATGGTGGCTAGGACTTTGTCTAGTCGTAACTTTCCAACTGACACAGTAAGAGAGCTGTTAAAACCATCTCAAGAAGCTGCAACTCTCCTGGGTTTGATTTTTAAAAATCGCTCACTTCTGGGTTTGAACTTTTTTGGTGTGACGTCATGACTGAGGAAGGTTTGGAGATTTTTGGATAACATAATCTGGGTCTGAGAAAGAAGTTCATGTGGCAATTTGACCGTTTTTTCTTTTAATATAAACTAGGCGAAATTCCGCATCTGTAGAGCCCGTGATTGGCCGTAGCGCTGGCAAGTTATGGCCAAAAAATCTATGATTGATTAATTGATCCCCTAGCCAGGGGATTAATTAATTAATTTGTTGTGAGTGTGAAACAGAGTGAGATCTGATGCCAGCCAAATGTTCGTGCGATATACAAGGTTGATAGATCTCTACGCAGCAGTTGAGTATAGAAATGGTTGACAACAACTTGTCCAGTAGGTCATAACCTTTTTGTTATGACGGACCCTTTCAAGTGCCAACAAAATAATTGCAGACCCATTGTTTTTCAGCGGTTTTTAGATTATTCAGAAATTTCATTTGTCAGATATGTTGCAATGTGCACTGCATTAGATGGTCATAGAGCACAGCATCACGCCGTAAATTGCACATGTTTAACTATCTTACGTACAATGAACCACCTCCATGTGTACAGCAAACTACACTGTTTTTTTCGTTATTATTGTCTGGCACTGAAGGCGAAATCCAAATCGAGATAACTAGCTCTGCTTTAAGTAAAAGCTGCACTCAACGACAAGAAAAAAAATCTTAACACAACTGCAATGAATAGCATGTTTAGTTTGACTGACGACGTTTTAGCCTGCAATTTAAGCCCGTAGCCACGGAGAGGCATTCGGGGGCAGTTTCCCCCAATTTTTTTGTGCCCTCCAAATTTTGTTGTCTCCAGACAAAAGTGTTTTAAACATGTAATAAGAACAAAAATATTGCCCACCTAAAAATTTATTTTCCCCCCAAAACCCTAAAACCTGGCTACGGGCCTGGCCTGCATTAACCAAACCGACAATAAGGTTGAAACTGAAAAACTTAATTAGGATGAAAGAAGCTTGTGCTACTAGCTCTTAGATTAAATCCAAGTGCAGCCTGGAACTGCAGCTTGGTACAAACAACAAATCCATATAAAATGTTGACGTAACAAAGAAGGTAGTGAAAGATTGTACGTCAGTTTCCGCCAAACTAGTGCATCAGATACAATGTGTGGCTAGGGAAGGTTGGGTAAGGATATACGGCACAACAAAAATGATATACGATGCAAACATAAACTCCAAATTCAAAGGTTCCTACAGTCCCCTAAAAATCTCTTAGCGGACCATTGGGTGTGAACCACTGAACCAGATCACTCTGAACCGAAAGGCAGCGAAAATGTTTTCTCGGTTATTGCTGCTGGAGAAAGAGTAAAAGTTTCTGGTGGTGAAAAACAAGTCGCAGAAAGTTTATTTTACCTGCTGTCTTCTGCAAGGAATCATACTAATGGCACGCTGCACATTAATCAAACTCAAAGTTGACATAAAGTGGTTTTCCACGGTTGTGGTCTTCCACGCTTTTTTCTGCCATCCGAGCAAAGTCCTCTGTAAGCAATTGGTAAGCAGGCAGGAAGGCTCTAACAAGCTCAATTCATTTTCAAAGCTCAGATAAAGCACGCACTCACCGCGCGCTTAATTGGGTCAGTTCGCTTACCTGACCTAACCACGCAGTGACATACCACTTTACCTGAGCAAGGTACATGCTCTTCTTCTGCAACACGAGCATTCGTATAATGTAGGGGTGGCCAAACCTGCCAAACCTGCTCTGTGTATGAGCCGCATACTGTAAAACCCAAGTTACAAAGAACTGCAACAAAAAATCTAAAAACACGAATTTATATGCAATCTACGTTTCTGTAACATCATAATTCTTTTTGGAACGACTTGCAAAAGTAATACTGTATGGCACACTACAATATTTTTACACTTTTCAATAGAAATAAAAAATAAAAAACAAATATATCATTTTTCGGAAAGCTCAAAGAGCCGCAAGCGGTACGGGTGTCGTAGTTGGGCCACCCTTGGTATAAAGTATACATTGAACCTGAAAATGTTGGGTGGTCTTAAAACAACCGAAATATGTAGTCAAATAGATTGATGTTGATGGTGTCTGAGTGCAGATAGTGGGAAACAGTAGGGAAAGGTTTGGGCAAGAAATTGTAAAGTTATTTCGCAGTGGTGCTGAGCATTTGCCATTAAATAGTGTTTGTTACCTTTGTTTGTACTGCGATCTGCAGGGTATGTTTCTTCCGATTCATGGCGTACTTTTCGAAGTGACTAATCTTGATAATATTCGTGTGAGTGGTACGTTAGAAAGTTAAGATGTTATATTTTCTTACTGTGTTTGCTGGGCACGCTTCGGCGTATAGATATAATCGCCGCAGCTAGAATCATACAAACTCTTTTGTTGCTAAGAAATGAAAAGTTACTACGCAATTCTATTTCTGGAAAATTCCACCTATAGCAGTCAAGCTGCCGCCTCCTTGAAGATGTTGATCGAAGTTGGAAATCGAACTGTTAACCTGTGGCGTAGCCAGACCAAATTTTTTGGGGGAATTTTTTTATTTTAGGCTAGCAACAGTATTTTGTTTGGGATACCGCCTCTGAGAGCACAAAATGACCATAGATATTCTAAAACTTTGGGGGTGGACATGGCCACCTGGCCCCCACCTGGCTACGCCTATGCCGTTAACCTGTTCTGCTGTGGTGAGTGTTTTTAGGTCAGGGCGCATCCAGGGAGGCGATTGAGGGGATCGCCCCCCTAAAACCTACGAAAGTAATTTTTTCACCATGATTTTGGACAACTCTGAAAACGGTATTCGCAATACAAGGCCATTTTGCCGTCCATTGTTTTGTCACTGCAGTGGTGTGTAGTAAACTTCATCTCTCTTACAGTAGCGAATCCGTTATGAAACTTGACTTCCAGATATTACTGAAATCGTCCCCCTAAACTTACTGGCTGGATCCACCCCTGGTTCAGGCGACATTTGACGAACGCCCTAGCTCCCTCACTTAAAGGAGCTTCTAACCAGATGTGGTTCACTTCTGACATTTATCCTTAGAGCAACTATGTCCAACCCGAGTCCCGCGGGCCGCATGCATCCCAGTCGAAGATTTTGTGGCCGCATGGGTCCCAATCGAATCTTTAATTTGACATTGTTAATGCAGGTGGCCTTCAGTGCCACTGTATCACGTCTGTTGCCTTTGCAGTTAGGATCCAAAGGCTTTCGGTACATTATCTTAAGCTAAATTTAGTTTGCTAAGATCAAAGTAAGCCGTTCAGTGTGAGGCCCTCATTTAGTATGTCATTCAATGTTCGGCCCTAGGTAAGACATTGACATATACATGTATTTTGGATCAGTAAGCTATTTGGGTTGGACATAGCTGTCTTAGAGCTTTGGATTCTTTCTCGATGGTGATCCTTGCAGCAGTGATTCCCACGTACCATCCATGTTAGGTCAACCATGTCCGTCTTAATGCATCCAAGCTTCCTTCTCACCGAAATCGCTGCAGACTCGTATTTACGTCCTGTTTTACAGTAAAATAAAAAGGTATTCCATAGTTACGAAGATCATCTTTTGACAAGAATTAATTTGGCTTTCGATCCCCCTCCCACACAACTCAAAAACCCCTTTTCGGGACCTAAGCTCGTGACAGGTCTCACTCACTGTAAAGTGATTTCCATCATACGTCAAAACCGCTGAAGTACTGCATCGTTGATTGCTCATGGCTGTAGATGTCGAGTCGGCTTGAAAACAGGGTGTGATCTTTTGTCTGACGCCTAACACGTTTTCAGTCACTGCTGTCATGTCGCGGCCAAAAGCCGGCAAAATTATTCGCATTCAGCTTCGATCACGGGATTGCCTTGCAGAAAGCCAATGAGCGGAATAGATGTACGCACATACGTTTATGATCATGCTGTAGATCGTAGTTTTTCAACTAGCGGCCACGAGGCTTTCACCGAGTAGGTATGAAGAGCAATCACCTGTTCGGGGGAAATCTACGTTTTTATTTCAGGAAAGGGAACACAGGTGTTGAGGTTCTCGCTAGAAGGACCGCGAATAATAAAAGATTGAAAACAGATAACATAGACCAAATTTAAAAGTTCTGAGAAGCGCGTACATCCTCGCCCTGATGACGTCCATGGTTGTGGACGACCAAATCGTCAAACGTCTTGTTGTGTGTTTTTATGAAATGCAAAAGGAACGTGCAGTATTTTTGCATCAAAATGCGCAGTTGGAGGTGGTCACAAAGAAGTGGTTCGTGAAGCAGCAATGCAATTACTCTGTTCAAACCGGTTCTTACCGCTGAGCCGAAGGAAGTTTTTTTGCGGGGCAAGGACAGGGTAGGTCAGCGGCAGAGTGTTCGTCTCTAAGTTGAAAGGTTGGTTGATTGATGCACGGACTTGAGTGAATCATCCTAGCACTTCTTGGGCAAGAACTTTGACCTCACTCCCCCGGCAAGAAGCAAATTTCATGCTTCGGCCTGCAGCCAAATGCCATCATCCAAATCAAATTAAAAAAGCTAAAAAAGGAGGGTTTATGAAGACTTCAAAGCGCCATCACTTCGTATTTGGTGTAATGTTTTTTATTCTTCCAAACAGATGTTCTAGAGCTGCTTGTTGCTATGGATCGAGTAGGAGTGTTGCTGTTGTTTGTGAGTTTAACAACAAAAGTGACTGGCGATGCTACAGCGAAAGATGTTGATGATTGCAAGCCGTTTAAAACCATGCTTAGTGACGTTGCAGTCACTGTATCGGTGTCCTACTTCGCCGACCACACCCGCAACAACGAAGCTCCACTGAATCCTCGCAACATCGTGCCTTTCACTCCTGATGGCCTCTTCCGTGCTTATTACGGGAAGGAGGCGTCTGCAGAAGAATTCCAAAGGGCCATTTTGTCCATGCTGTATACTGGTCAGAAAGACGCCAGCAAAAAAGAAGACCGGATTAAAATGAGGAGAGATATCGCGCTGTACATTACCGCCGGTAGTTATGCCTTAGCTCAGGAGAGGATGGGAAAGTTGTTGTTTTCGGTAACAGGCGATTATGCTGGCGGCAGTGTTGATTGGAGCGAGTCGGAATGCTTGTCCACTGAAATGGTCGATATTGCTGAATCTGCTCTTGCGGTTGAATTTGCCAAGTAAGTTTGTTTTTTTGAATGTTTGTTTTTAAAATTATCTGGGGCAGTGTTTTTAATCTGTGGACCATGGCTCACTGGTGGACCATAGCCAGTGGCATAACTGTCGGAGGGCAAGGGTGCGAACCGCCCTCCTGGCAAGCTAAATGTAAAAACCAGGCCCCTACTTACCTTACATTTTGATATTTAGTATTCTTTTGGTTTTCAGCAGGTTGTTGCTTTTTGCGTTTTTCCGAATGATTTCGGGTTTTGGTATAGACATCCACAAAAATCCACATCCGGATTCGCTATCATTTCTCAACTTTTTTCTGAGTGTTGGCTAGTGGACCCTCTACGATGGCCAGTGGGCCCCTTTCAGCTAAGTTTCCCTCCTGGCTCAATCTCTATATGCCACTGACCATAGCGCAATTTTCGAATGGGCCACGGAGTTATAGGAACAAAATACATTAGAAAACAGTTATCTAGATATCTAATCACTACAGCGCGGGAACACATCCATTGTGTTCAGCAGCAAGATTCTCACTGAATTGCATAAATTCGCTACTTTAGAATGTGTGTGTGTTTATGCGTATAAAAGCATAGCTTATGCTTACAAGGTAGTAGGCCACGCAATTGTTACCGAACGTCATCTGGGCCTCGTAAGCAGAAAGGTTGAGAAACACTGGTTCAGAGTTGTGCTTTGCCAACACCGACACCCGATATGGCGCGATCATTTAATTTTGTGCACAAATACCAGGTTGCGAAATGAAGTCGGAGATCTGAAATTCGGCCAGTTCCTGGCGCTCGGCACCGGCAAGACTCTGGCTTTTGTCTTCGACGACACCGGTAGTATGGGTCCAGAGATTGACGCAGCGAAAACGAGAGTAAAGGTGGGAAGATTGTCGTAATCAAGCCCGCAACCAGATGGGGGAACCTTCCCCCTAGAAATTTTCAAAAACGTGTTTATTTGTTAAGTACAACAAGTTGCGATCATTTTACCCGCCAAAAATATCAGCTGGTTGCGGTCCTGGTCGTAATACTGTATATAACACGTCCTGCATTCACAAGGGTGGGTCAAAAACCTGGAGGAACGGTGTCTTATATGGTTGTTCTTGATAAGCAGTTGTACGAGATTCATTTTCTTGAAACCTGTCTTACGAAGTTCTTGTCTTTCATCTCTGACTGCTTTTAGATAGACAATAGTAATTACAATTTGCGTGATCCTATTTTGCTCGATTATTTTCGAAAACTGTGAAGTGAACTAAAATCTTTGGGTTGTATGAGGTACCAAGACTGTAAAGCGAATGAGCATGAAGCTCTTAATGGTCACCAAAGCCAAACCTCAACAGAAACCCTGCTCGCGCGTATCGTACTGCGCTTTCGAGCACGAAAGGAGATCGTGCCAATCTTGCGCAAATTGATTTTGCGAAAAAATTCATTCAGAATTTTACATTTATTTATAGCAAACTCGATTTCCGACGTTACGCGACGTATTGATTTCGTTTCACGCCAGTAGCATGACGGAGATTAAAATTGTTTGACCGGTGTTTGTCCAGGCACTCGGCACGGTGAGGCTCTAGTTTTGGTCTTCCGTCGCTGCGACCTTGTTACAATTGTTGTGAAAACAATCATTGCGTTGGTTCGAAAAGATGCATCTTGTGCTGAAAACAAGGTTTGAGGTTTTGAAAAACGCCAGTGTGCAAACGTTTGCTGGCGCAAAAAGAAGCGATATCCGTTTAAGAATGCCTCGGAGAGAGAATACTGCGGCGAAATCGCACAGAGAAGTTGCACAAAGCAACAACCATGAAACAATTTCCTTGGAAAGACTTCGAAGCGCGTTACGTGAGCATAACTGCTAAAAATTGTATGATCATTACCAGACCTACCATTCTGAGCCCTGGAAAAGTAGTAGACAAACAAAAGCAGAACATGACCTACGAAACAAACCCGTTTGCCGGTAATAACGCGCCCACCCACTAAAGCATATTTGATAGCGTCGCGATTATTATCTACAATGACTTAAGACGATATGAACACTTATCGCCGGGCTTTCGAACGAAACTGGACGCCGCAAAGCTATCGCGACTGTTTCAGCGCAATTGTTGGCGATATAATTGAGGCAACCAAGTTCAAAGCGCATAGCGCAGCCTTGCACCGACACCGCTTGTCAGGCACCACAGGCGGGCTCTGTTGAAATCACTGCGGGCGGCCCATCGTTTCTGTGTTTTGCAAACGGGTGGCATCGCTCTTGCTGTGATGCTGCTTCAACAGATTTTTGCTATTGTCAGAAATCGCTGCTCGGGCATTTCTCCCTTTACAATTGCCTTCTCGATATGAGACCTTCGACAAAGAAGCTGTTTTTTACATTCTTGGGTGGAGTTGTGTTTGTCAACAACGTTTTGAACAGTTTCTTTCCATGTTTGCATTGCTTTTTAACCTTTGTCTTCGATTACATTTTCAAGGTTCTTGCGTAATGCTTTTTTTCTTTGCACAAACATTTAACACTTTTATGATGTTTTTTGCATAAAAACAATGAAAACAAATGAAAATAATTTAATTTGCAATAATTAATGTATTTGCTTCATGTAAATCTGTTCTTACTTTTGATTTTTGACATGGATTTTGTTAGGAGAAAGTTTCTTCTAAGTAAAATACGCTTGAAAAATGATATTTGTGAAATAATCTGAATCCCTGTTTATAGACACGGGTCAATGCAACAGTTTGATCATTTTGAAGTTGGATTGATTTTATGGCAGATAGTGCGCTTTCCTGGTAGAAATGCGGAAACGCTTAAACGTCATCGTTTCTTTGTGGACAGTGAAAACCCCAAAATTTGCCTGGAAGTGTCATAGTAATGGATCACCCAACACCTAAAGTTTTCTTTGCAAAGACTACGAGTTAATGATTCGTATCAGTTCTGCACGTCTAGCGATATCCATTTTGGTTCTGTAGCAAAATGTGGAAACGTGAGTAGCAGTTGGCCTACCTGTTCCAGTCACTTAATATTTTCTATTTTTAGCCCAGATGCAACCGTCAATGGTGTTCGCAATTCATTGCTGTAGTAGTGTCTAAATCATGGGCGTCGGAAGGGAGCAGGAGGGGTCTAGGCTCCCCTGGATTTCGAAGTTGGACATTTTCCTATTAAATTTTTAGCAAAAAAGGTTGCCTTCTTAGCTTCTAGTGGATAAAATGAAATTTCACTGCTTTTGCCCCTTCCTGGAAAAGTAATTTCGGCGACCCCTGGAAAAATCCACTATCAGCCCCCCTAGAAAAAATCCTTACAACGCCCATGATCTGAAAATGGAGCAGGTGCGAACATATAGTGCGCTCACAAAAACTGTTGAATTTATTGCATCAACCAGTTGCCCGAAATGTCTTTGTACTCGTACTGCTGTGTTACCGCTACGTCTAGATGTTTGCTGCGCAAGCAAGAGATCTTTTCACTTTCGTGTAGATCATAATCAACCACATTCAAAACTCGATTGATCGACCTCAAGATTTCGTTTTAGTTCCATTCAACGATCCTACTGTTGGACCAGTCACCGTCACCACCGACGCTGATGAATTCAGAGCTGCTGTTGGACGGTATGGGCTACTCGCTGTCATTGGCTGCATTTGCATGAGTCTAAAAATTGATTCAAATTCACTTTATATTTTTCTCATCGCTTGCTACACAAACGCGCCAACAGGTAATTGACGTTAGAATGTGGAAACTGCGCATTTCAACAATGTAGATTCCATTTTTGAAAGGTTGTCCTTCGTCAGACAAGTAATGAACATTTCCAAACAGGTTCGAATCAAATCCTAGGACTGCATGCATATCCACCTATAGTATGTACTAATACATATCCAGCAAAGGGTCTCGCTGGACTTGAATGCCAGCAAATTTCCGCGCAATGCACCGTTTTTTAATTGCTGGAGAAGCATATTTTTCAACACTCTTCTCTGCGAGTGACGCTTTCATCGGCAAGCTCAACAAAGCACCGTTATTTGAAACGGGAATAGTTTAAGGCAGTGGTTCCCAAACTGTGGTACGCGTACCACTAGTGGTACGCGAAGGCCTTCAAGGTGGTACGCGAGACCCTTCTGTTCTTCTACACAAAAAGAATACATTTCGTTTTCGCTGATGGGGATCTGTTATTAAATTCCTGCATTTTTGTATAGCCTATATACTTCCCCTATTAGTTCCGAAAAATGTCCATTATAATTTCTCACAGCCATTATCTTCATGTCACATTTATGTCAGTTCTGGTTTTCCCAATTTTTGTTCGAATGATATTTGGAAGGTTGAGTTTTCCTGGAGAAAGGTGGTACGTGGTGACAGTACGGGGCCCACAAATGGTACGCGATGGGAAAAAGTTTGGGAACCGCTGGTTTAAGGTCATGTCATGTGGTTTGGAGTTGAAATTCACGAATATACATGTGGCCATTGGCATCGGGTTGTACCAATAGCTCGTTTGTTGCGGGAATCGTAAAAGGCTGAATGTGTTGATCTGGCGAGTTTGCGTGGTATGCTGTGCCCAGTGAAGCTGTACATATCGGGCAAGTTGGAGCGTGCGAATAATCACGCGCGAATGGTGATTTTCGTTCAAACCACAATTTTTTTCTATTTTTTTGAAACAGCTTAGTTGCACACGGTGGAGGCGATTACCCGGAGATGTGCATGCGAGGAATACAGCTTGCCATAGAACACAGCAGGCCTGGATCGACGCTGTATGTAATCACCGATGTCCAAGCGAAAGACTACCCCCTTCAGGTTACATGCTGTTTTACAGTTTGAAAACACGGTCGCATCGAAAACGTCACTTACCCCATCTCTCACTGTGCTGTTGAATCGATGGAATGACGTTACTATGAACTAAATCTTACATTGCGCGGTCGAGGCAAAAGACTATATGTAAGAACACGTGATTGCCATGTCCTTGTGTCATGTTTTATTTATTTGTCTTCGCTGGAAAATGATGCACATTGATGTTGAAAGCATTTACTGCAGGCAAGAAATTTGAGTGATAATTACATTCAAATTAATGAAACGCTGAATTTACACTTCGAAAAATATCTTTATCTAAATGTTAGAGTGAGTGCGTACAGGCTGAAAAAACCTATTTGATTTCAAATAAGTTTTTCCGACGTATCTTTGAAAATTTTTTTGCGAAACATGTATTGTGCTTGAAAACCATCGGTGAACGCTGCGAAAGTAAACAACTGTTCCGTAGCAATTTAAATCAAAATATGTCAAGAATAAACATATCTTCATGTAGAAAAATATTTTGTGTGAAACACTTGCAGCAATATCTTTAAAGCTGCAGCGAAAATGTTTTACGTGCGGTAGAATTTCATCGATTGCGCTTGTAATTTTCGTGCGTGTAATCCGAAAACGCACTTTTCAACACCAACTTTTAAACATCAAGCCCCAGCCAGGGGTGTTTCCTCGTCCACACATGATGTCTTGGTTTTATCCTCGACTTGAGCGAAATTTGCTTGGCGCTAAAGACTCTTAACGTTGAAGATCAGAGCTAACATTAATTTTTCTAAACGCTTAATGTCATGACTAACACTTTCCTTAAAGCAGCAGCAGCATATGATTTAGTGTCTAAGGAAAATCTGAGCATCACGAAACTCTACGACAGCGGTGTATTCTGATCAGGTGATTGTGCCCGGCTTTCCCGGTTTAACGATTGTCTTCCATTGAATAGATTGTCCGCGGATGGTTCGATTGTCATGTTCGTTTTTCAGGACACCGTCATATCACAAGCAAAGCAGAAAGATATCTCCGTAGTCTTCCTGCTCACAAACCCATTGTCTTCTTGTCAACCGGTACGGGGAGTGCGCTACGACACCTGCATTCAACTCTACCGCAAAATCGCTGCCGAAACAGGCGGGAAGGTGGGAAGAAAGTTTTTTTGCTTTTCCGCAATCCGTTGTTGTCGGATTTGAAAGAAGAGAACTTCGCTGTGCGCAAAATTAGTTTGTTTCGCACATAAAACACGTCACACATGTTTATTCGGCAATAATCTCCGCCAACAAGCAGCGAGCATTCTGCGACTTGCAGCTTTCTCCGAACCAGTCAAGTGTGAAAAACGAGTTGAAGCAATCTTGGTTCACAAAATATAATGCTGCGTGTTTCGTGTTTTGAATTAATGTCATGCCAACACACGAAAACCATAAAGATTAAAACAACGCCGTGCTTCAAAATTTGTAAATTTGGTGCACTTCGACGTGCCGTTATCCCCATTTATAGCTACTGCTGTCATTCCAATCTGTTCCAACGTGGTTAGGATTGCGATGCAGTATAGCGCTGGGTTTGGCAACAGATAGCTTGGGAAGAGATTTTTGTGCCACGTAATGTAATTGTAAAAACTTCAGTAGAACGCAAGCAAAAGTTATTTCTTGGAGGAAAACGACATGTCATTGTTTGCCGATGTATATTCATCACACAGTGTTGGTCACGTGGAGTACAGAGCACTCAGCTTGGTCTGTCTGGCGTACGGGGATTATTCGCAATATTTGTAAAAGTCGACAAAGTTCAGTAACACCCCAATCGACACGAACTCAAAATTGGAGGTTTGATAGATGTTCTCGCAATAGAGACAATTTTTGTGTTATGCGATAGGACGGGAAACCATCAAATTTTAAGATCAACTTTCTAACCACTGGCAACGTTTTTGAGGCTGCCTTAATTTTGGCTCCAGGCAGCCACTCTGATTACAAGGGTAACATGACATTATCAACCACACACGACCAAGCACCCATTGCGCTCTTGTCTGTTAAGCTCACCTGAGTGTGTGTAGGCAGTTGTTCAAGTACAAGACGACGCAAGTCAACGTATAATTTACAGCCTAGTTTACAAACTGATGTTCTCCCAGGTGCTCATCGTGCGAAAAAACGACTTTTTCCGCGCAACGGAAATCGTGCAAGCCCATTTGAAACAAGGCCTCGTCTTGTTGAAGAAGATCTCGCTTCAAGGTTTGCGGGGTGAGTCGTGCGAGCGGCACGAACTTGGATAACTCGATGCAAGGCAGAGTCTGAACTTGTTGCTTTTCAAACGTTGTTGCTTGTGTGCTGCACCGCGGCGCTGACACTGCCTGTGTTGTTTTAAAACTCGCGTAGGAGATTTTGCTGTCCAGCAACGCTTTGCGCTTTGGCGCCTGGCGGGTTAAATTCCGCTGCGGCGCGGATTTTTTGCAACCTGCAAAAATCGGTTCCCACTGGAACAACGAGACTTTAATGGTCACCTTACGCGTGGCCGAGACAGTCTTCGTATCTCCCGTAGTGCCTTTGATGTGACGCACCTACGGCTTTGGTTCATGGTTCTACACGCTGAGCGCAAAGCCGAGGTTGGCTTGCTTGAATTCACCAACAATCGTATCCCTTAACTTCAGGTTCAAATCGCCGAGTCCATTTCAATGTCGACAGCACCATTTCCGAAATAGCCGTGGAAGCGCAAGGCAATTGCGGATCTCCGCAACTCATCCGTCACGCAAATCGCCAAGATCTGGTCCAGTGAGTTTCTGAGTGTCTTTCTCCACTGTCAGAGTTATCTGCGCGACGGTGTGTTTGGTTTCAATGTGTAAACAAGAGCGGCTCGCGTACAAATCAAAATGTCAGCACGCCCCGTAGCCCAACGCGCGCCACAAAAGCAGTTTTTTTCAAAAATAAATTGTTATGTAACTTCTCAGCAAGGCAAATATATTTTGATATTGCTTTTTGGTGTTACACAAAATAAATTTGAAAACAATTCGACAAAACGAGATTTAAAAGTTTTCGAAATCGAAGCTGAATCGCAAACGAAAAATTTCGATTGTCCTTATCATACCGTGGCCAAACTTGGCAAAGATGGCAATAAGACGTTTAAGTTTCATATCAAGAACTAGCTGCTAGGTACAAGCTTTGTGGAGCAATTACTAAATGCTTCGCATGGAATATTTAAGTCAAGTGCGAAATGGTGTACTTCCCAAGGCGATTCTTGTAATGCCCCCACTGCAACACGCAACATCCCTCGCGTGAACAGCACTTGCCACGTACCTTCATTGTATCATGTAGCTTAAAAACGCAACAGGAGCAACGCGCTATTACCTGCCAAGCACGGACACAGAACAAGCGCAAGAAACTTGTGTGGCGGGTCCAGTCGTAGATATGTTGTGAACAGAGAATCAGGATAACTGTCTTACGATTTATGCATCAGAACCATTTGTCCAAAAAGTGTTTTTTTAAATAAATGACGAAGTGACGTCAAAGCACAATTTTCCAATTATTTCATAAGAGACAAGGAGTCTCTAACAGTTCTCGGAGATTTTGAAGATGACTGCCGCAGTTACGAATGTTTACTTAAAGGCTAATATACTAGCACGCAGTGCTACAGTTGCTTTGGCAGGCGTTTGGTATATCTTACCAACGTAGGTTGAGAGTGACGCGGCTATTTTCCTTCTTGAAAAATCTCGTGAATTTTCGGAGAATTCGGTTCTTGTGTCTTTCGTCGTAATCACAAAGAAAATTACCGTACTTTGTGTTGGTCTTCTTGGTGGTTACCCAGAATTTATGTTATGGAGTAGTGGACTCTGAAATACTTGGATATTTGCTTTTGTTGTTGTCAACAGCTGCATTTTGCCCCAGAGCTAAGAACCTGTGTTTTCATTCAAGCCACAGTGCTTAGGTTTGTGGGTTGCTTGCTTGGGCGAAAGAGTTGACATCGTTAAAATATGAATGCAGAGGTGAGCATGGATGTGGAGTTGAATAAATCTGCTAGATCTAACTTGGTCTTCATGTTAAACTGATTTTTACCGGGTTAGGATTGTGTTTCCTCGTTCCAAGCATACTTGGAATTGAGTTTCTTGGTAGCGTTTAAATTCAAATCACACTGAGCCCGGCACTGGAAAATACGTTTGCATCAGCAAGGTCGGCTGGCAACGTCAATAGATGCAAGTTGAGATGTTGGAAAAAAATCTGTTGTGACAAGCAAATGCAAAAAGTTGGATCCCTCAGAATGGCACAATTGTTTCAATCACAGAACTGCCACAGATGATACCAGAAGCTAAAACGTTTAGTTTGTATCGCAATACTGCTGAAACCATCACCTAAACTCTACGAATATGTAGCATTGTGCTTCATTTTGTTTCACTATATCGGGCACACGTTTGGCGTAGGAATCATTCAGAATTACGAATTAACTTATCCACTTCCTACTTAACATTTTTTGTTTTTCAATTTGTTCTACATCAAGCACATTTGCATCAGAACGATGAAGAACTACTCGTACTTGCAGTATTCGTGGTGAGCAACGCGATTGCCTGCGTGTTATTCGTAGTCGCGGACACGAGATGGAATGGCCTGTTACAGTTGAGCTGGTAATTGACCACCTACACTGTCATAACAGTAAACCGGAATTCCCTTTTCTGAAGATCAAAAGCTGTTTGTTATCCTTTGCCCGTCGTAAACTTACGGAGCTTATCGGCTGCTTCGCTTGAACGCCTCTTCTGCAGCACCGTGAGGGCTTGCTAGTTGTCTTAGCACAATCGACAGAATCCATTGCAGCTGTGCGTGAAGAAGCAACCATGTCTCCAATCACATCGATGGATTATACATGCATCGAACGAAGCGGAGTGTTGATCGAACTGAGCCAGTGGTTTTAAACTTTCTTAGTCCATGGTCCGCATCTTTGCTGAAAAATTCGTTGCTCGTGGCTCACCTTGCTTTACAAAGCTTTGTCAAAATGTATGAACGACTTTATGGGCAAAAGTGATTTTTTAAACTTAGAAAATATAGGGAAAAATGGCTGCATTGAGACAATAGTGAATGTGTACAAAACAAAAATAAGGAAAGGTCTGTATTTCTCCGCAAGACACAAAGTCTGTTCAAAATAGCTCTGTGGACACGTCTTCGTGACCCGCTACTGGACCATGGCCCACAGGTTGAAAACCATTGCTAAGTGCTTCTTTCAACACGAATTATATTGGACAGCTATTCTGTGTTGCGTTTAATGATGGGCTTCATATGATAAGGTTGCTGTACTTCGGTGTAAATTCGCAAGAAATAAACCTCACTTTCTGTCTTACCCACCCCAAAACTGTTTGTTTTGTTGCAGTACCCAAGAAAATTCAACCTTACCAAGCAAAATCACTGTTGACATTCACAATATTATTTCGGCACTTTGCGAAAGAGGTTCGGTCCGATTTTGAATTGCTTCAGCCGGGAGCAAACCTTAGGAGGACTGCGCATTTAGTCCTCGTCCGAAAACCTCATGTGATTTGCTATTTTGTCAAATGCGATGGACAGCGTATTGAGCGATTTTCTCAGTATAAGCAAACTAGTCCTTTGTTATTACATTTAACGACGTTCACGCATCTGCGAGCAAAGTAAATATCAACCACGTCTAGCTTTCAGCGTGCTCATTTTAATACAGCTTTCAGTGTGCCGTGTCAATAATCAACAAACGTTGCATAGCTTGCTTAAATTGCACTGTCCTGAAGCTTTCCATTGTGTTCGATAAACTCTTATATGTCGCCCGCGGCAACGGAGGAGCAAGTCCTACGCCCTCAACAGAAGTTCCGCTGACCGTGTTGTAATTACGACGAATCGCAAACATGCAATCCTCCACTCATGTCACGTGATGTGTGGGTGGATGAAAATGCGGGGGCGAAGGAGAGGAATTGGAAAAGTGATACGATCGAACGTACAGTTAAGCCGATTTCGGCGTTTCGGTGAATGTCTTCGCATCGAAGCTAAGATTCCCTCCCCGCAACACATTCAAGTGCAACTCAGATGATAGCGTCGTTTGGAGAAATCCAGTCATATAAGATTAGGACGTTTGCAGTTGCCAGGTAACAACGCTGCAGTTGACGTCACCGCAGCAAATGTGCCGAACAAGTGTTTACGCTGAAGCTGTCACTTGCAAGTCTCGAAATTAATCTACGTTTCTATCACTTTTTATCTTGCACATCATTAATCTGATTAATATTTTGCAAAAACTGCTGTAGTGACGTGTGTCCCAAGCTGCGCCACAGACATCATTATCATTGCGTACATAGCAGGCATTAAAGCTGCCACGCTGCTTCGTCGTTGACCTGTTGCCGTGGGTTTGAAAGTTTTGTTGTGAACACATTGAGACTTTGCCTTGCTCGAAACAAAGCTGCCACTTTTAAACGCAAGCTTACTGTAGCTAGCCTCAATTGTGCACACTTCGAACTTTAAAAATTGTCCGAACAATTTAAAATCTATTATCTTTAAGTACAACTAAAAGTAGCTACAGAAATTCATATCCATAAACAAAATGTCCCTGCGGTTGGTTCCATTATTAGCCAGCTTACGCGGTGTTTGCACGAGAAGTCTGTTTTTTTTGTTGCTCAAAGTTTTTCTTCCGTTGACAGATGTGAGATTCTACACCGATGCTTTAAAATTGAAAAGTTATGGAAAGCAGATTGAAACGCGTGCAACAACAGCGACAAAAAAATTTTCAACTTTCCGACGATTCCAGATGATATTAACATCTCAAACAGTGTGTTGTCATTGACCACGACGAACATTTGTTTTCATTTGGTTTTGAATTTCATAAAACGAGCGCATTTCTTGTTTCTGCTGAACACACGCGGCGGCAACGTTTTCAGTTTTCGCGATGCGCGCTCTGTTCCGCCGTGCACTTGATTCAACTCCGCTAATCTTGTTTTTTTACTTTCATAAAGGCCTTTTACTTACTTCGACCAGGGTAGGAAACTTCTACTTCCTTTCTGTTGCGGTCAACAACCAACACGGAAAATGGTCGGTGAGCGTGGGAGAGGCTGGTCTCTGCGACATTAGGATTTCTGGAAAATCCACTTTCGGCTTCATAGCTAACGCCTTCATCACTACCAATGATGGGAACCATCGCCAACACAAGGTGATGTGCTGGTCTTGTAGCTTTTGTAGTGCAAACGTTTTTTTAAGGTTCTTCAACAAAGGGTGCTTTGTGCATTAGATACACTTTTGCAATATTTGTTGGTGTTACTTAGCCTTATCTAATTTGCTAAATCGTGTCTTGATGTGGAAAACACGATGGCAGCTGCAGCACACAGAATTCCAGCTTGCCTAGTAACCATGCCTTGGCTTCGCCTGATGGAGTTTGCTGCTTTGCTGCTAAAACTGATTTGATTCCTGGACAAGGTTTCTTCATTTTACATCGATTGAGTTTTCACAATTTAAGATTGTCAGAGCCTGGTATATTCGGAAATTACGCTGCAAAAAACACTAAGACATCTTTTGTCAGGGCGTACCGACAGTCTTTTCCGAGAACGTGCCGGTGCAATGTCTGTCGCTTAATACCACCACGCATGGCTGTGATAATTTTAACGTGAAAAGATGTCATTTGGCATGCATCAACTTCGACGTGCAAATCAATTGTACTGTAAGGTATCTTCAATCAGTAAATAGTTTGCAATTAAGTCAGCTTTGCGATTTGTTAATGGACCCGTGCTTTTACAAGTAAAGCACGCTCTTGAGAAGTTTCTCGTGCTTTGCACCATGTACACGCGCAGCTGGGAAAAGTTCGTGTGAAACCCTTAAATTTTGTCCCGTGAGCTGCGGTTGAGTAGTTGCTCGTTCACAAAATGTTGTCTGTGTGACAACGAGCGCTCACCCGCCGTTCTCTTCCTCGTGGCTCAAAGTTTTTGACTGAAGTTGTAACGCTAAGAGTAAGAAGTGGTTGTGCCATGTTTCTGGTCGCAATCACATTGTTAACGATCATGCAGAATTGCTTAAAAATCCCCAGTAAGCGAGATAGAAAGTTCGCTTTGTAATTTCTGTCTTGTTCTGTGCGGGCCACAATATGGAAATTGTATGTTCACGAGTTTTACGCGAAGCAATTGTCAAACAACTCGCGTTCCCACTGCCGTGAATCAAATCCCCAGCTTAGTTTTCGCAACCAGGGAACAAAAATTAAAGTTTTCATAACTCCTTGTTCAAGTCCATTTACCAGTGCAATAATTGATTTATAGTATGGCCAAATTTGCGCGAAGGTGATCGCGCACGGCACACCATTACGTGAACAACTGAGTATCAACCTGTTCTAGGAAAGCTTTTCGTCGTGAACATACAATTAGTAAAGAGTTTACTAAACAAGTCTTTTTTTTTCAGAAGCTTCTCGGTCAACCTTCTAACGATGAAGACTGGTCGATTTTTTTGGACGCGTACGGCACAGCTCGTAACAAATCCGGTTCCTCGATACAAGTCAAGGCGGTCCGTTTATTTGAAAAGAATGGTCGACGAGAAATCGATTCGATTCGTGTGGATCAAGACCTTTCGGCAAACTCTTCGCTTCGAATTGCACGAAACGAAGCGAGGCTACCTACCACTGTGCCTTATTTCGTGGTTGTTGAAGGCGTCGATGGAAAGGGTATGCAACATGGACGTAGGAAGGAGGGTACAGGAGGCCGAGGCCCCTCTGGATTTTGAAATTTAATGCTTTCCCATTAACTTTTCAGCAGAAAACTGCTTTTTTCGTAGTTTGGAGTTGGAAAAATCAAATTTCACCACTGTTGCTCCCCCTGGAGAACTGCTTTTGGCCATCAGCTGAAATTTCCCCTAGTTTTTTCGGTAATTTCTTGGTCCATAGACCGAATTTTTTTAAGGACCGAAAAAAATTAAGTCAATTCGGTGATAATTTCCGAAAATACATACAGGTGAATACTGTTACAGCGAGTTTTAATGGTAATTTATGAGACAAATGATCGGAATATCTCAGGGAAAAAAGCAGATTCCCCCCTGGAACAAAATCCTTCCGACGCCCTTGGTAAGCAATTTGCTTTGCTCGGACCTTTGCGCGAAAAATTTTTTACTTGGAAGTATCGCTTGTTACTGCAAGTTTTTCTACGCCTTCCATTCATATCGCAAGCAGCGGGATAAGCAAGCTCTACTTGCTCAAAAATTATAGGAACCCTATGACGCAACAATTCGACGCATTTGGCACTGTTCTTATTTTCATAGCTGCCCGTTTAGTCAGAAACCTGCATCGCAAATTTTTTTTTTCTTGAGCTACAACGTTTTGAGATAATCACATAACTCTACAGGGTCTGGTGGAGAAACGTCGGCAATACATCGAAAGTAATTTTCTTCGCTTGAAATATCTGGGATGTTGTGTGTGTTTCAAGGTGCACGGCGGCTTTGCACCAGTTGCTTGAATAAAGCGCAGTCCACGGCCTAGATCAACACTGACGCTTGCGGAAGCAAGACTAACCAAAAATACAAGCCAGTCATTTCTTATATTGTAAACTACTGCGCTTACTTTTCCGCTCCGTGCGTGATGCACTCGCGTCCTATGCCTCCTGTAATTCACGCCTTTCAACGGGAAGGACAAATCCCACTTTTAGAAAACCGGACCATACAGGCGTTTTCTTTGCAAATAAGATTCCATTTGAATAAAAAATTCAGGACTGGGGATGCGTCGTGTTGCGTGAAATCCATCTCCTGAAATCCACGAAAAGATCTGCTGATTGATTAGACTTCGCTGACTTCTGGAGACCAGTTATTTTCATTGCCTCGCAGGAGAACTATCCTTTTTTCGTGTGGTGTGACTCTAGCAACTCCATCTTGCAATGCTTTCCTGTGCGGATCCGCAGCAGACTCACTCCACCTTTTAGTTATTTCAAACGGCGCACGCACCCAGTTTCTAAAATCGATTTCGTTTGGCCAATCGTAAAATATTGCACGCTGAGTCGTTTTCACAGCAAAAAACAAAAAGTGGACAAATAGATAGTAGGTGGTGTGAACACGTAGATGGAGCTTCTTCTCTGCACATAACACCAAAAACAAGCGATATTCACGTGATAGATGCATGTTATAAAAATAACGGGCTGATGGATTAATGTAGCACAAAGAATTATCCCTCACGCACTTGCAAATCGGTTCACCTTAAGCGATTTGTAAACCGTTTTTGCTGTATTTAACAAGGATAGGTTAAATTGCAATAAACTGCGTTATAATGTTATTGCTGCCACGATGTCTCGTTGCAAACTGTGAATTGTCTATTTATTTCATTTAGAGCTTACGTGGTGTTGCAAGATAAACAAACAAACGAAAAACTCTTTGTTGCACCATAAACAGAACATTATTTCCCTTTTTTATTTTTGTGACAATCAACTGAACTAAAATGCAAGAATTTGTCATTGTCCCGTAAGGAGTTAAAACATCTTTAAAAGCGTGCACGTTTCTTGGAGCCAGGCTGATTTTTTGTGTGCGTCAACTGTTAACTTAGCTTCCTGCATGTAAACGATACTCAGGCTCTTTGTACCTCCAAACACAAATCTGAAATGGCTGTGGGTATCATTGCTGCGTTGCGTACTGCGCTACCACCAATCCTCCTAAATAAAATTGTCCACTTAGGAGGCATTGCTACCACACAGGTTGCGCTCGTGCTCTGTTGTTTCGGAAGGTTCTGGAAAGATGGGTTCGTCTGAAATCCCATGACTTTAATAGTTATGCTTGAGTGCGCTGCTTTTCGGTCTTTGAAGTTCGGTCGAAAACTGAATGGCTTAACGCGCGTGTTTGTATGTGCCGGCACGTCGACATAATTTCGCTTGTTTTGTGAGTGTATTTGCACGTGTCGGTTTCCGCCCTTTCCTGTTTTTACTTCGACACTAAACGCACCTTCCCCAAGTGCATTTACAAGTTTGAGCTCTTTGGGAAATAGAGCACAGGCTTTAAAGTTTTTCTCTTTCAGTTCCCAACTTGATTTTGAAACTTTCGTCTTGTTGTGAAATCTTTTTGCCAAAGGTATGGTTTCAGAAGTTGCTTGGAACTTTGAAGGAAGTGATAGTTTGAACGCCAGTGCGAAACTTTTTAAAAAAGATTGATCCCGACATTTTTCCTATTCTATTTGCGAACGAAAAGTCCCTACTTTTGGTGGATAGCAAATGTTGCCTGGTTGGATCAACTCCAGTAGCACTTGTTCTTGGTCAACGCCGCTCAACTTACAAGAACCTTCGCAATGGTGACAACGTTGCTCTCCTCGCACAGATAAACCCTTGTTTTGATTGCAGGATTCAACTTCAGTCGCGTGATGCCTCGGCTGTTTCAGACTTCGCATGTTACGGTGACTTGCGATTTGAGGAACACTATCTTTCGACCTGGTATCGATATCGCGGCGAACATTACTGTGACAAACAACGGACCGAATGTAAGCGTGTGAATCTTTGATGCTTGTAGTGTTGTGGTTATGGTTTCGATTCCTTTTTTCGTTGATAGGCGCATGCAATCGCTTTTCTGCTGATATGAACTGAAAATATATGAAGTGCTTTTGTCAACGCTTCATTCTGTTGTCATTCGTTAATGTGTTTTACATGCAGTATATTTCATCTCGGCTTGTACCTTCAATTCGTTCTTAATGAAAGCGCCTTGCTATAATTCAGTAATTTTTCTGTGCGCTCAAAGCGAAAAGCTCAAAATACAGTTCTGAAATCCGAGAAGAGGTTAATTGGAATTTAATTCAGATTATTCAACGTTCACCTGATGTTCTGGTTTGTTTTTTACCTGATGAAAATGCAGCATTTTTGTGTAACAGTCATTCGCCATTTTATTAAACAATTAATGTAATATTACGCTTAATGGAGATTCAATATGATACAAAGTTGCAATAAATTCACAGTAGAATGATGCACATCGTCAAGGCTGCTGTATGGCGTATACAGAAAGACTTACAACCATTATTTCCGATTTTCTCAAACCTTAGATTTGTTTCAGTTCGTCGTTGCAGAGCATTCATTTCTTTGATACAAAATGTTATCATGTTAACGCTAAAGAGAACACGGTTTTGAAAGAACTACAACAAAATTCTGAAGCAAGGGTTCGTAAACCACGTGCTCAGTTAGAGCGTCTGTTCATGAGCAATTGCTGTTACGACTCGCATTTTGCAGGATACCTTTGTTGTCAGCGTCTCCGACCCAAAGGAATTTGCTTCGGTTGTTGGAAAATCCCAAAGGAAAATTGCAGCACATGAAACTAAAACAATTGGCCTGCGGCTGCATGCAAGTTCTGATACGAAAGACGGTGTAGCGAGTGAAATAACAGTTGCAGGTACGGCGTTCATAAAACGTGTTTCTTGGTGAACATGTGGTTTAAATCTTTTTAGTTCTTTTTTTCTGCTGCTACGTTTGTTTGAAACATTTGCTTCACCCCCCGCCCGTGTTTGACTGTTTTTGTTTTATCTGTAGCTTCAATATTGTTCTTTTTTAGTAAGCCTGCTTCAACTTTTTCATGTTTTGACGTTTTTGAATCAAAGATATCGTAGACGCTTTGCCTCTTACGCAGGGAATCAAGCACAGACGTTGAACGTTGTGCAAACCCTCATTTTGCAGTGACACAATCGGTAGCTCCATTGCCTTTATTCGAATAAAAACAAAACAACGAGAGGCAATGCAGTAAGCCAAACGTGGAAGGACGACGCGTCAGTGAAAATGACGCAAATAAGCATAGACGTTCATTATCATCAGGAACTGCTTTTTGTCAGGGGTTCCAAAAAAGTTTCCGAACGTTTTTGTAAAGTTAAATGCGAAAATATGGGCACATACCGCATTTTGCAATGCGTCTAAATACTTGCAGCAGATCTAGATGAAAAAAGCAAATTTATCACGGCTGACTTTGCCAAACCCGTGCATCAACAAGTCCATGGTGATTTAATGGTGTCTAATTTGGTGATAAATTGAAAGTTCTTTTTTTCTAACTATTTTGGAAGATTGGAACTCTGAAAAATCGCTTTTGCACTGTGAAAAACTCATTGAAAGACAACATTTTGTTGCAAAATGGAAACGGTTTAACAGAAAGTTTCCATGGCAATTTGCAAATCTTTTGGTGGCTTTTGTGTTGTACCAGAGTTAGAACCTGTGACAGTATTGATTTGCAGTTATTATTTCAACAAACTTACAATGATATTAGCAATTTCAACCGGAAGTAATATCCAAGCCCCTCAGAAAAAGCTGAATTCGATCTTCTTAATGCCGATGCATCACCACTTGAAACAAACGGTACTAGCTTTGCGCAAAGTTTATGTTGACAAAATTTCTGCAATGATTGAAAAAACAACTTTTCGGAACAAGTTCATTTTCAATTGCCACACTGTTAAATTTTCTATAATTATTCTTTCAAAAGCAACGTAAGAATTTTGTCGAATTTTTTCAGTTAAAGGCAGCCGTGAAGGGTCTTTCCAGTACAGCTCCTGCACTGCAGTCGTAGGTCAAAAGAAGCGACCCAGAGTAGATTCCTTAACTATAAATGGAATCATCAATGCGAGGTAAGAAACCGAGATCATCGTAAGATTTGAAACTGAGTCTCTTTCTGGCATAGAAAGTAGATATAAGCATATGCTTAGTCATTATCAGCATATGCTTAGTCATTCTCTTTGCTGAATTAATTTTGCTGAGCAAGGGGTTTGGTCGGCAATGCCTTGTTAGCAGCACTTGATGAACGTTGCTAAAATTCAAGTACGCAGTCACGTGGTATGGTTCTGTGCTCACGTTTACTTTTTGTTAACCATCTCAGCTCCTAATATTCAAAACAGTATTTTCGAGTGTAACAGATCTGCGCTACCTCCGGGTAAAAAGCATGCAGCTCAAAAATACTTTTGTTCTCAAATGACACATTCAAGGAAATGCGGTCTGGCATTGAAGGCCAAAGGGTAAATTTATCACCGCAGGAAAGAACTGGCTTGAAACACATCTTCCATCAGTGTTTGCGTAAAGTTGCCGTGGCTGAACAATGGGCTATTTGTCTTGGAAGAGTTTTTAACATCGAAGATCACCACCGGAAAATGTCATCATAATTGTTAGGAAATAAAAGCAACGAAAGGAACGTTGTTGAGTAAAAACTAGCGTGCTCTCCGATCAAGGTTGCTGCCATTGGGGTTTTAGGGGGTTACTCCTTGAGAAAAGAAAACTAATCCTGACAGAAATGTTTGACACCGTGACTGCTGTTTTTTTTTTTTTATACAAAACCTTATCGTCTTGCTCAACCGTCCGCGACGTGTTCGTGGATTTGTCCAACAAGTTTTTTCTTTGTGTGTGCGACAGAGCCCCTGTGAGAGAAGATTGTTGCTTTAAGAAATTCAAAACCGACCCTGGGCATGATCACAACACTACCCAGTCATCAGTAGAACACGTTCCGCGACCCCTAGATTGACCCAAGGACAGGCGTGGCCAACGTTTGGGCCAGGAGCAGCTGCATGAACTAGCAGATAAGGCGAAACATTTCCCACGTGCTGATCGGTTCCCCCCGCCTAGACTGATTGCCTTGCGTGGCTGAAGTCCTCGTCTGCCGTTAAAAAGATTTAATTCGTAGCTGTAGCTCTGTCAAGCGTCGCACACCTGGCAAGGATGGGTCAGGGAAAAATCATGGCTAAAGATCATACCAAAATACTGCAGAATTTCATTTGCAGCCCCATGGCCAGATGCAGTTTGCATCATGCGCACTGCCCAGGACTAACACGTCCAGAGAGAAGTCAAAAGCGAGACCTTAGAGACAAAGCTTTCCTTGGCAGGATGCTCTTCTACAAACACAGTGGCATGCGAAACTACGCGGTATAACCAAAGATTTTGTTACATTTTTGCGATTTTTTCTCTAGTTTTATAAAAATGACACCAAAAACTGTTGATGACTGTTACACGTGACCAAAAGATCTTTAAGTCCCCATCATTCTGTCTCGTTTTCCAGCAAAGATCGGATTGCTTTGCTCTCAAACGAAGCTCGTCTATTATAGTTCCGCTGCAGAAACACTTCGGCACAACTCGCATATTAAAACTTATGCTGTTGTTCTTTTGTAGTCTTTTATCTTCACACCTCCCCAAAAAGAACGACTGCTTAAGTGTTTGATCTTCGATCTGTTTTTTTTGCCCGGTGCGATTGCAATCTCTTTTGAGGCTCCGATGAACTGACCGGTCGTGGGAAGTTGAGCTGTCAACGCTTTCGTATCGCATTACTTTCGTCGGCCTGTCTCACTCGGTTATGGTCTATTATTTTAACATAGTTGATGGGAAGTAGGAAACGTTACCGAACCTGCGTGGTTCGTTGACCAAGACCGTTTGTTTTGCAAGATTTGCGGAAACCGTGGTTACGTCAGTGGTTACGAACAACGCCGACATTGGACGCGAAGCGGAGTTTGACGTAATCCTGCCAGCGGAAGCGTTCATCGTCAATATGACAATGACGTTGCCCAATGAGACCATTGTCGGTGAAGTTCGAGAGAAGAAAAAAGCGAAGAAAATTTATGAAAAAGTGAGTTCCAGTTGTTTGGTTGGGCAGAGTGGCGGGGTTGAACACTCCGCTCAGAGGTGCCTTTGTTTAATAAATACGATTGCCGGGTTATTTTCTTTGAAACGTTGTTTAGCAGCATTTGCATCGGTTTCTATTATATTCAGGGTTCCCACGTGGTATTGAAAGTATTGAAAAAGTATTGAATTTCAAAATTGCTTTTCAAGACCTTGAAAAAGTATTGAATTTTGCCAAAATGTACATTAGGTATTGAAAAAGTATGGAAATTCTAAACAGAAAAGAAATCTCAAGTATCTGAGCAGAGTTTTACTGAAGGCAAAGCACTTCATTATTTATGCAGTGTTATGCAATGTGTAAAATTGAGTTTCATGACTAGGAATTTCGAAAAATGAA
>JGI24158J21664_10000269_pt1 | contig 42519 bp, 32 predicted proteins | sample Ectturendosymbi3_FD_21664 | JGI IMG/M metagenome (IMG submission 21664) | reverse complement strand
AAGTAAATGTGTTTGTTGTCCCAAGTGCAAACCGTCAGTCAGCGTTTTCCGCATCCTCGTTGGCATCGGTTGTACTTGTAGCTTCCTGGAATCAACATGTGTGGGTTCTTACTGTACTTTCGCACTTTCTTTGCATGCCGAATAATCTTGAGACGGATGAGTGGGCATTCAGTCAGTGCTGTTGAAAAACAACGTACATGCATTAGTTTGTGTTCAAGCTGCCTGCTCAAAACAAATGTCCTGTTTTTAAAGGTTCGTCCTTTGCTCCATACCGAGCTCACCCCAGTAAACGCAGCGCACGACTCCAGTGTGCGCTGCTGCATTTCCGTGATTCGTGTTTCATAGCCTCAAATTGTTTATTTGCTTGGCAATGCCTATCTTGCTAAGCGCCACAATGCGGTTGCGTGGTATGGATAAAATTGCTCTCTGCTTACCAAGCAGCGTAAAGGGTTCAGGTACATGCCCGCAAAACGTGTCAGTTTCGCGTCGGTAATACGTTGGCAGTTTACAATAAGCAAGATTTATTCATATTTGAATATGACGTGCGACGTTGGTTCTTTATTCAAGTGGCTGCTACAGCTAGCATCCCACAGACCCACGTATGTTATTTCCGGCATATTCAACTGCTTGTGCAGGTAGACCAACAGCGGTATAGTTAAATGCGATAACCGGGGGAGGGTTGATCAAGCATACAAAGTACCGAACATCGGTATTTCTTGCGCATAGCAGACCTTCACCAAAAGTTTGGTAAAAACTGCCGGACTTTTGAGAGCGATTATAGGTCTCTTATTTGTGAATTGGAATTAAGTACCCTGTGTTATTCCATCAGGGAAAATGCTCGTACATCTTAGTTCATTTAGCCGAAATAAATTTTTAAATATTGGTACATCCTTGTAGTCGAAAGGTCGTAAGGTAAGTCAGGTATTCGCCGTAAGATTAACGAAAAGTTTAGGTCTTAGTAAGAACAATTTGCTTTTTGTGGTTAGCGTTGTTTTCTCACTCATTAAAGCTTCATCAACAATACTTCTCCAAGACTTTATACTAGTGCATAAAACCTGCTGCAACAGCATTAGCCAAGCAAACTGAAAGTCGTACCAAAAGATTTGCATTGTAAACTGAAAGTGAGTTATGCTGCTTACTTCGTTGACCCACAAATTAATGACCTTATTCACTTGCTCGTGTCAGTATGCCTTTATGATGTTGCTTTGAAGTTATTTTCTATTTTCCGTTCCACTGAAAAGTGTAAGAACGCTCAACTACTCAGTATTTTCTGTGCTCGGATAGTTAAACCATGGAATCAACCCTGTTAGAGCCCGGCCTCCAGATTTTTACGAATGACTGGTGTTGAAATTGGGTCATTTGTAACGCCTCTACGGGCGCCGCAGACCACTCGTGACACTCGGAGATGTGAAGCTTCTACACAACAGACAAGGATTATCTGGATTGCTTATTTAATCTGCCTGCTGAATTTACAAAGAACCCAATCTTAAGCCAGTCACGACCAGGGTGTGTCTGCTGAAGTGGAACCGAAAACCGAACTTCTGCCAACCAGATGCGGCTTGTGCGCCGGTACTGCGCAGAAAATACTGTCCTGAGCAGGCAACTCGTGCACACCAGTAATGACGACCTTGTTGACAATTTGTTGTGAGGTGAATCGTTCTAACGGGGTTGAGAATGTCCTGAGAAATTGTATGATGCAGAGGCAGCGAACCTGCACGGTGTGCACGATTGGAGTAACCTTATTGGAAACCTTCCTGACTACAGTCGTTTCTTTTATATTTCTATTAGCGTTAAGTGAAGCAATGAGCGTTTCTTCTAGCTCAGCGTTTCTTAAGCATATCTGGGTCACGGACTCCTATTACATCCTAATTAAAAGTTACTGACCCCTCAAGAAGAAACGTTGCGATGAATATTCGAAATTAGGCTTTACTCGTCGTAGTAATCGAAATGTCTGCAAAGTCTATTACCTTTTTCGAAATGTCAGAGCAAAGGCTATTAACCCTTTAAATCACATTCTTAGACCGCAGGTTTATAACTTGTTCTAGCTGATCGGTATGGATAACATGATGAACAAGCTTTGAATCGATTTTTTTCGTTTCAGTATACCTGAAGCTTGGTCATGGTACAGTTTTTTTGACCAGAGTTTCCCAACTGTAAACAGCGCTTGCATAATGCAGCAGATCAGCGCAAATGAGTGTGTAAGCGTGTTAAGTTCGTTCAGCCTCAAGCGCCTGTGCCCGAAAAAATTACAAGTGTGTCGTTTTTAGCGCATAACATTAAGTTGTTGAGCCCTAAGGCAATCAGACGATTGAAGTCTTGCGTTTCATGCTTTTGTCATCGACGCGTCTTTTGCTTCCATCAATAACATATGTGCCTGAGAAAACAGGGGTAGAAATTGATGCGTAATTGTCAGGCATGAAACGTTCCACTAATTTGACCTCAGTCAACCTCACGGTCATTTTGATGTGATTAACAGCGCACTTACCCGGCAACGACGTTTAAAACTGACACCGCTGATTGTGCCATGCCGTTATATGTTTTTGTTTCTTTGCAGATTTAAATTTTTTGAAGGTTTTGGGGCTGATGCTGTTTTGAGTATTTTGTTGCGTCGAAATAGCTTCTCATCAGCAATTCCACGACCACATACCGTCATTGCTGCAAAGCCCAGTCTTGTATGAATAATTAAAGGTTCGCTGAAGCAGGTACACGTCTGCTGATGTGAGAGTATTAACCTGGAACTAGAACTTGATTTCTTGTGTACAGTAGAAGTTCTGAGGAAGATCTGGGCACAGGTTTATGGCAAGGAAAGCGTTTTTTGTTTTTATCTGACTAATGTTTATTGCGCTGCCAGACAGAATGCTGTAAGTACTAATGAACAATGTTGATTTCGTTTGGTGCCCGCTTTTGGAAACGCAAGCAGCAGTAATGCTGAATTTTTTAAAAAGAAAGGTCGCGGTCTTCGACAGGCGCCGATGATACCGTGCAACAGTCCAATACAAGAGGTTTTGCGCTCGCTCTGATCGCTGTATTTGAAACATTCGATGGTCGCCTTTTCGTTTTATGTTATCCTGACGAAGGCCTCGTTATCTTTGTTACTGTAAATGGCCACAGGAGTGCAGTTACCCGGACGTGACCGCTAGCGCTGCAGTTGCTAGTCCTTATTGAGGCATTGACCTCTGTTCAAACCTTTTTGTTTTCTGCCTTTGCTGCTCGATCGTGTTACTCAGTAGAAGCCTTAACAAAAAGTGTTTGACCTTCCACCTAAGCGTTATTGTCAAAGTTTTGCTTAAATCGTCACTTCCGGTTGATCCAACCACGGGACTGACAACGCCGTCGATAAGATCGACGACCACGTGGATTATATCCGCCGCGTCGTAACGACATATTTAGAGGCCCTCGGAAATTTTTTATCTGTCAAAATGAAAACAGTCAAAAAACGTTTGCACGTTTATTTTTTTCTCAACACTGGAAAAACAATTTATCAGGTCACAAGAAAGTGAAAAGTCGAAGAGCTTTGAAGAGAGTGGAGAGGGGGAGGAAGTTTTATCTTTCAAGGATCGCTTGTCTTTTTTCCATAAAATCTGCGATAAAGTTTCCGCTCCTGAAATAAGTGAGTATGTTATATTTAAAGGTTTTTGTCGGCTTGGTCGGTGATCGCAGGTACCAGTGTCGGCAAACGCGTGAGCAGGCTTCAATTGGTGAACTTAAAAGCCTCAGTGATTCATTTCTACCGGGTGGGTCGCGGGCGTTGCAACTGCGATTGCAAGAGAAAAACAATATGTTTGCAATGATGGAAAATTGACGGACTGCATGCCGGAAGTACTGGTGGTGACTCACGACGCAACTGAACTCCTCTTCAGGCGGATGGTCATTACTATGCTGAGAAACTGAATTAGCTCAAATCTTCTGACCGGCTTCGAAAAATGTTGTGTTGAGGTCTTTAATTTTGCTCAAGCAGGCGTCAGTTTGCCCTTGCTTGATCAACTGTGTGTTTTTCACAGTAACGATTTGTTGGGGATTGAGCACGTGTCTTATCTCATTTCGCTACATGATGCTGTTACTTGACCGTTACCTGTTGTAGAACATCAAGATCTCAATCGTTGAAATTGCCTCTTTTTTGTTTCTTATCCTTGTCACCAATCTCCCCTCAGCGGTCACGGTTGCGTGGTTTTGTTTAGAGTCAAATCGCAGCTCATCGAAACGTCATCGGACGCAACCAGTCGAATCCGAAGATTTCGCTGAAGCGAAAAAACTCCTCGCAGATAATTCCAAGGTAAGCACTGCTGAATCAATACAAGCATTTTGACACAAATGGATGGCCACTGCCTGCTTAGTGCTCAATGTGTACTCTCTTATATCCGGTTTTCGTTTTGATTACTCTTCTTGTACACGTAGCGTTGCTGCCCAAGCGTCGAAACTTGCGTCGTGATTGATGATAACGAAACTATACTGGGAGAAGTGCATTTTATTATTTTTTTGAACGCATAGACACAAGTAGCAATGGTAAGGTTTATCACAACGCGCTGCGCTGTAAGTTCGTGAACGAGAAAGCAGCGTGAATAAAACTAAACGCAGTGTTGTGCTCGGGTGATGATGGCGTTGGCAAAACTGAGGCAGTTGTTGAATACCACGTGACTTGCCTGGCTGCGTAAAATTCAGAGCTATTAATTGATTCAAAAGCAAAAGCAAAATTAATTCAGGTGGTCGCCCTGTACTGTAAAACGTTTAACCCTACATCACCGTATTTTGTAGAACCTGCTTTGATTCCAAATAAGGAAATGTGATGCTATCCTTAGTTTTCTTCATTCAGATATCAACATGCCTTACTGCTTGCTAATTTTGATGGTGCTTTAAGCCTAGCCCACCTCATATTTCTGAATGCTTAGAAACGTCAAAAGAACCAAATATAGCCTATTTTCGCAACAGACACGTATCTTAGTGGAAAGCAACGTCTTTTCAACATGTTACAGGTAAATGGTCATAATTTTGTGAACTCGTTTCAGGACTCCGCACCGCCACCTAGCACTGGTATTTCACCAGGACGAAGGGGCCGCAAAAAGCTTCCGAAGCAACGTCAAACCACCGAAAACTCCCATGAGAATAATCCTTCCGCTTCTGAACGCTCCAAGACGAAGGAAGCGCCAAAACCTGATTCAGGCAATGAGAGAAAACCTGGGAAGATTAAGTAAGTAATTTCTTGAGCTTCGATCGCAGGTTTGTGCTGAACAGTACTGCTGGGTTTCTGGGTGTATTCCGACCATAATTCAGAAACCGGCGCGTTTGGAGAAAACCCATGGTTTTCCATATAATCTTTGATCAAATTATGTGGGTCATTTCTGCCTCTTTTCCCGCTGAAGGTACTTTCCTTGTATTCTTTGAGCTGATGTTAAACAGAAAGCAGCCTTGAAGCAATGTTTGTGCGGCTGTAAATGCGAAATTAGAAAAGCCCGACTGACATTAACATCGGCCGTTTATGTTGTCCGGTTTTTTATTATTGATTACTTTAAGGCGAAAGTATGGGAGGCGACAACAAATATATCCGCCTAGAACAGGTTTCTTTGCGATATATTTCAAAGGAAAACCGGCGTTATAGTCCTATTACGCCTTTTTGTGATTACTTGCATTGCAGGTCGGTGTTCCTAGAAAGTACAACACCAGTTTCACCGGATCCAGACAAAAGCGACAAGTACCTCTCTGCGAAAAAAACCTCAAGCGGGTGAGTTTTACGGTAATGAGCTGTCCGAACGCGGCAGGTAGTTGCCTGCCTTTGTTGGGACTGACGAGGCGATTTAGAATGGATGGGGGACAAAAGGGAGACTTTTTGTGTTTTGAGCAAACTCTTTCTTGCAAGCAGCATATGTTTATTTGCTTGTTTTGCCTTTTTCAACGCTTGGGACGATTTTTAAAATTTACCTTTCTGTATGGATTCAGGCGCAAGAGTCCGAAGCTACGAGACCGTTCTACGTCTCCTGTTGTCCAGTTTCGGCCAATTAGTCCGAGTCCGGCGTCCGGAAGCGATCCGGAAGACGGCGAGGAAGAAATGGGCAAAGTGCGGGAAGCCGAGATTAAATCGACTGGTTCAATTAAAGACAGGTACATGCGTGCAAGTGGCCTTTTATGCTTTGGATAGTTTCGTCTGACGCTTGAAATCGTGCTGTTTTTTTCCACCAACGTTAATTTTCTCATTCACATTGCAACCTTTCCTGCACCAAACATGTAGGAATGCGTAAAAATGGTTCGAATGCAATCAGTTTTAGTGGCGCTTCAACTTTTAAAACCTTTGAACTGCTCGAGCAATCTTGCTTTTCAAAAGGTGCTGTTCAAAATAAACGCTTAACTATTTATTTTATGATTCCTAGCTGTTTTCACAACTATGATTCTTAGGTGAAAACACAAACGTTTCCACTTGTTTTGTGATTACTTGCACTTTACTACGGCGCTTGCGTGCATGAAATGCAATGTTTTTGCCTTGCTAAACTTGAACTGCTGCTTCTTCAGACTGAAGCTTCTTCAGAAGAACCAAGAGGAAGATTGGAAACGCAAAGTGAAGAAAGATGACCCGAGCAGCATCAAGTCGTCTCTGGGAGTCCGGATGCACAAGCTGCAGGAAAATGACGAGAAGTGGAAAGTAGGAAAAATACCAGTGTAACAGCGATTTGAATGCCATTATACAAATCCGCGAAATGAACTTGATCCAAATTTCCGACCACCCTTCACAAAAAGCGTGGTTTGTTGAAATCGATTATAGTTCAATCAGCGATGCTAGAAAAGCAATCTTGTTTGGTTCTCAGAAACAAAACGGTGATAAAGTTGTGAACGGCGGACGACCTTCAGCGGTTGGCGGCAGCAACATCAGCGACCGCCTCAACTCAATCATGAACAATTCTGAAAACTGGAAAAACAGAGCGGGAAAGCAGAACGACGCGTCGCAGTTCACTGTTCATGGAAAAATGGCGAAAAAAAGTACATTCTCGTATAAACAGCTCTTTTTTTCTTTTACATCTCGGTTCTTGCATGTTTCGTCGTAAAAATTTTTGTCACATGCAGTGTTTTTGAGGTGTTTTGAGAAATCGACACGGTTTCGGTCTCTCAAAATACGGCAGAACCTCACTGCAAAACCACTGGTAAAATACACTAAAACCTCGCTTTACGACCATCTCAGTATTTCGATAAAATTTTGGTTGCTTAAAAATGTATCAGCGGTCACCAAGGTCAAACCTTAAAAAAACCCTGCTTACATGTATGCAGCATTTTTAAAATGCGCATTTGATCGAAATCGCGTGACAANTTGATATTAGGTGAAGACGTGAACTGGATCGTTCAAAACACGTAGCATGCGTTCCTGACCTTTATTGCCGTGTTAAGTTTGAACATGTTTAATGCTTGCATCGCCCAGCTGTAACTCACTGGAATTCACCACCACTTGTACAAATAAAGCCGCGTTGCTTTTCTGACCGAATGGCGCTTCTTCATTCACTGGTGTTCGAGATTTTCTTTTGTTCGAACTTGTTGCCCGATTTCTTGCACAAAGTGGACGTAATTGATCTGCAGACAACCAGGCCGTGACGCCGATCATTCCTTCGCCGTCGCTCAAGAGGCGAGTGCTGCCTGTCCCGGTTCGAAACGAGCCAGTTGTAACTGTGGACGACGTGAAGTCCGACCAACCTGGCCTGAACAAACTGTCTGAGGTTCTGAAATTAGCCAGAAAAGGCCTTGAACCGGAAATCATCAAAGTGAGTTTCGGTGGAACTTTCTCGTTACGTCGTCAAAAAACATTTTGCTTACCGTTGTGTTGTCTGAAAGCGGAAGTAATTTTCCTTTCGGATTTTTCTACCTCTTTCACACTGAAGATATTTTAAGCTAAAAGGAAGTTTTTACGATATGTTGCATTGATGCTTTCGCGCTTTTTGTGATGGCAAGCGGAATTCCCAGAAACTTTTCTTTTTCATTTTTCCGTTCGACAATTTGCAGAAAACCGAAGAATCCACCACTGAAATCCCAGACATTGTCGACGAAGATTTCGAGAATTTCTTTTCCGCCACTTCCGTCGAATACGAATTAGTCGTAACTGCTGTGGCGAACGGCGTGAACGACGAGGACAACATGGACCAAGAGGACCCCACTCCGGCTCCTTCATGGCTCACAGAGGACCATGACGTGGTGAGAAAATCCGGTTGCATCACCACTTTATAAACAAACGTTTTTGTGGACATACATTCTGTGCCGCCATCGAAAACTGATCGAAATCACTGAACGTTGTGATGCAGTGAAAATTAAACTTCTAAGGTTCTTCGAAAACGTCGGCACGTTTCTTCTACGGATAACTGCAATCGATGAACTGCATTTCAGGATATGTTCTATTTCGCAGGAATTGTCCAACTTGGGCCATTTGAAGCGAGGCGTGCAACGGGGGACGAGAAACAGGGGGTCGATGCGGAACCCAGTCAAGGCTCTTGCTGCAAGGGATGATATTAAGGTAAGAATGAGTATGATAAAAAAAAGATTGAGATGCGTGTTGTCGACCCTCTCTCCACGACATGATAGTGTGGTCTAGCGGTCGCCAAACTGTGGGCTTCGGCCCAGTTGTGGCCCGTTTAGTGCTTTTCATTGGACCGCTTTCTGTTGTGGGCCGCGTGGTACGAAAGAGCTACAATCCTGCGCCGGTTGCATGGGCGAAAACGTAGGCTACTGTAACAATTGTCGAACATTGATTGTTTGAAGTTAACAAAGCATTATTTTTGTTATTATACGGTTTAGGACATCACAATATATTGTTATGAAACAGGCAGGTAACTGAATAGATAGTGCAGCTTAAACTTGAAACTGGGCTTTTAGAATGAGAATGTTACGATTGAAAGAGTGGCTTGGGCCATCGAAAGTTTTGCCAGTCACTGTAGTCGATCGAAATCAAGTTCAATAGTTTAACGACAAAAGTGGAAAAATATTTGGTTGAATTTATAAAAATTAGACTTTTTCCTGAAATTTTTATATGCAAAATTAAAACTACAGCTGACAATTTTTTCAAACCTTACTCTTTATTTTCTTTTAAGCCTAAAACATTGCAAACGTTCTGCTACTTTTTTGTAGCAATCGTACACAGAACAGCGGTCGAACGTAGTGAAGTTGGAACAACAACGACTGGCCAGCAGATTTGGCCATGGGTCCCATTTCACCTCCGCAGCTTTGGCAGGCCTGGCGCACAAAGCTGACTTCAGCAAAGTAAGAAAGCAAGGCAGTTTTCGACGAGTTCGTTTTTATTCTACTTTGCGGAAAATGTACCTTTTCACTGACTGTTAACGTCTGCATGCGTTTGTACTTCGTACAAGCCTTATCAGACCGGTTTGAACTTGTGGAATGAATAGCCGTATCAGTGGCGGATGTTGTTATTGTTAGTACCAGGGCTGTGAACCGGAACTCGAACTTTAGGCTCCACCTCCGGGCATCTAAAAGTTTTGGCCCGGCTCCAAAGCTTTTGGCTCTTACTAAGGATGCAGAACAATTTGGTCCAAAAAATCAGAAAAAACATTGCATTATTTGTGTAATTCGCTTGTTTCACGAACTATGTCTGTGGAACAGGAACCCAGATTTCGGGCTCCGGCTCCACCATCTGAAAGTTTTTGGCTCCGGCTCCAGCCATCCAAAATTGCTTTGGCTCCGGTTCCACAGCCATGGTTAGTACCATTGTTAGTGTTTGAAAGCAAAGCATAAGACGCTAGCATAAAAGTTCTCAGTCAGTTATTAACATGTTCGTGGTAATTAAAAAGACTGATTTATTATCACAGGTAAGCTTGCGTAGCACGAAGAAGCCTGCCTTCTCAGCGAGCGATCTTCAACCTTGGAAAGATAAGATGCTTCTCAGGTTTGTCCAAGATCTTTCGTTTTTGCATGCTGTGGTCTGTGTGGGGTTTCGTTACGCAAGCCTGCAGTTGCTGGAGCTGCAGAAACTGGATGCCTTGGTGTGTAATGGGATAAATTTGCCAGCGCTTTTAGTCATTTTGGCGTCTTAAGTTTGTTGTAAATCAAAAATAGATTGATTGGTGCCGCTGCGTCCGACTCGTGCTGCTTGAAAGAGAAGGCTACCCGGCTGTAAGTTTTTGACGTAACTGCAGGGTCAAAGGTCGACGTCACGTCCAAACCCGCTTGGTGGAGCCCAGAAGCAGCTCGCTGAACAGCGGAGATGCCTATCTTCTCATTTTGAGCGACAAAATGTACGCTTGGTTTGGGGAGTTCTGCAACGTCATAGAGAGAGCGAAAGTTCAGGTAAATCATTCGCCATTGTTACGTGTTGTCGCAACGCATTCACGCCGTTGGAAGACCGTCGAAATCAGGGTCAGTTTGTGGACCTTCCAGTGATTGGGACGCAAATTTGAGCTTAGTGCCGAACACTTGAGGAAATGTTTTGATAAATAAATGCAAGGCGCTGTGACCGCTGGAAATTTCGAACTTTGTCCAGTCGATCCCATCTCCACAACTTGTTAATACTCTTGTCAAAGCTTTTGATAGAAAGAGGGACGAAGTTGCGAGTTGGTAAGAATGCTTCGGCGTCGTGTTGACCGGAGGTTGGTGGGTTACCCGGATATCTAGTGTCAAGCGAAATTTCTGACCTATTGGTGTTTGTCAGTTATTTTGCTTTCCAGAGCAAAGGAAGAAAGTTTGGCGATTACTTTTTTGATGTGTATTGTGTAAATTAAAACTTTTTGGTGAGATGTCAACTAGCCACAAGCTACAGCACGGGAATAACTACAACTACTGAAAAATATTGGATTTAGTCTTAGACCTCAATTATTTTTCTTTTTCAAAGCCTAACCCAGCACACTTACTTAAACACCAAACCCTAAGCCCTAATCACAGGCCCGTAGCCACGATGGGGATTCGGAGGCAATGCCCCCCTAAATTTTTCTTGTGCCCCCCAAATATTGTTGTGACAAGAACATGTTTTATTAAAACAAATAATAAAAACAAAAATCTTGCCCCCCTAAAAATTTATATTGCCCCTCCAAACTTTGAAACCTGGCTAGGGGCCTGTCTAATAACTATCAGTTTTCGCAGCGCATTTGATATGTAGAATATTACTCTGTGCATGCGCACATGGCGTGAAGTCAGAAATTTTGCTTGACACTGGGAAGGAAATCCCAGACTGGGCCGTTTTTTGTCGCAGGTGTGTGAAAATCTGCGAGGTACTGAGGGCAAGAGCGTAATGTAAGCTCCATTGACTGAAACACGCCGGAGTTGGCAGAGCCCTGTTGCATCTCAGCAAACGGCTTAATTTCTCTGCAGATTGAAGCTGCATTTGTCTACACTCGTTTGGCATGCACTGCCGTTATTGTTGGCCACAATTGGTCAGCATATATTGTGGCCTAAGACCTAATAAAATTTGCAAAACTTAAATAAAATGAAAGTGCTGAAGACGGTAGATGTTTAAGTATCAATAAGAACTTTTATTGAACAGGTCGCTTGTTTTGGTGTTTTCGAAACTAGTCCATCTGGCTTGGAGGTCAATTTTCCTGTTCAAAACGTTAAGTTTGTTGGCGTTTTCCTAAGTTTTACTGCAGCGTAATAATACCGATGCAGCTATTCAACACTCCCCTTATTGAGCGGAATCTTGCAGGAAATCGCCGACTACATCGTTCACAAAGGCGACCTCGGTTCAAAAGCGTCATCGTTGACGATAATAGAAGAAAACGTTTCCTCGTCAATCGTCGCCAGAGAATTCTGGAAACATCTGGGTGGAAAGTGCGAGAAATTGTTATTTTGCCATGAACATCGAACATCCTTATTTTCACAACGTTTGCTTATTGTGCGATCAACAAAAGTTTTGATTATTCCGGGAACGGACGCTTTTATGCGCACATATAGGTTTTTATATCGATTGCTTTGAAAAGAATTGAAGAAACGTAGTTTTCAACTTTGCTTCATTGCCAAGCAAGCAAATTCAAGTTTGAAAACACGAAAATAGTGAAACACAACCGCTTATTTTTTTTGTAGAGAACCATATGAGGAATCAGGAGGCGCTGAAGAAGACGAGTTTTTTGAAGTTAATGCGGAGGTCACCATCAAATCTTACAAACTCGAGGTGAGGTTAATTTGAAATTAGAATTACCTTCAGCCGATCATTGATGTGTTGGTCATGTATTATTTTCTTTCCAGGACAACAAACTTGTGCCTCTCGAACTTGCTTGGGGGAAATTCCCTACCATGGGAATGCTCAACACGGCCGATTGTTACGTGTTTGACTTCGGTGCAGAAATGTATATTTGGCAAGGAAAGGAGGTAAAGTGTTTATGTTATTTTGTAAAACATGTTGATGTTTTTGCCGCTTCGATTGCTATTACGAATTTCTTGCGTAGTTTTTGTAGATATGCAATTGTACACAAAATTGCAAGCATATTGGAAATACGGTGCTGTGGCTATTTTCAAGTGTTGCCCTTAAACCGTCAAAAAATTTGTTTTCATTTGCATTTTATGATACTTTTTTACTGTTTTCAGATCGTAAGCCCGAAACACCTAAATATAAAATGCTTGCGCGCACCACATGTCTTAACGTACGCTTCATTTTTCATCTCCAGGTATCATTCGACGAACGACAGTTAGCTGTGAAGCTGGCCAGAGCCCTTTGGGATCAAGGTTACAATTACAAAGATACTGGTTTCTGTCCATTCGTCCCAAGCAAAAATTCCGCCAACGACCTTGAAGGCCCCAGGCCAGAGTGGGGGTTGTTTGCGAGGTAGGTCCTGTACTATGGTATAGTGAAGGGTTACGTCATAAATCTGCTGTGTGGTAACTTCCGAGCCGCCATTCGAATGGACCGTTTTGCTCAAAATATAAGACTTCGAGCTTTCAGGCATATCGTTAGAGCTACTAAGCTAACGTTAATACAGGTTTGAAATGGTTTCAGAAAAATGCAGAACTGTTAACCAGCGTCAGATCAGACCATCTAATGTGTTTTTTTGCTGACACCGACTATCCTGACGATTTTTTCAGCAAGTCAGCATTTGATGTAATGGCGAAGTGACTTGCTGGCATGCAACATGCTGTTGGAGAAGTCATCAGCATCATGCTGTTGAACGTGCGCACCGGACAAGTGCTTGAACCAGGCTCTGCCCTCTTAAATTCACGTCATTCAAATCAAGAGNACAGTGTATGGTTTGCCGCGCAGGACATCACGCGGCTGATCATTCTTCGGTCATTGCAGAGTCAACGAAAACTTGGAAACGGCGCTGGTTCAAGAGAAGTTCCTTGACTGGTCGAACATTCATCGCGAGATCGGAGAAAGGGAGGAGATGCTGAAGGAGACGGCCAGGGGCCACATTGCCCACGAGCAAACAACTAAGGTGGGGTAAACGTCCTTCTGTGTCTGTTATTTTCGCTATCGGGCTTGAAGTTATTGGCTGTTGGAAAAAATGCTCTGATCAGCTGATTGTTCTGGTACTGCCTTGTGTTCTGCCAATTTCTTCTGACTTGTTCGTGTGATATGTCAAGGTGAGGACCTGAAAGCCACAGCATAAAAGCTCGAAATCAGTTCGAAATACGCAAAGTCAATATGTTGACTCTGCTAGTTTCGTTGGCGGTGTTTTGCCCAGGGTGTTAAGTTTTTTCAGAAGTCGCTTCGCGTTTTGTCAAGACTTTTGTNGAAACTTCAATCGTGTACATTTAACACTGCTTGCTGGGTATTCGCAAACGCGTTTTTGAAATCGCAACTGCTTGCTGGGTATTGACTCTAATGTGAGATATATTTGTGATTTGTGAGATATTTTTGAATTGTTTACCTTAAACTAAGCACATTGTTTTTTTGTTTTGAACACTATTGAAATTCGACTGTCATTAATTATAGACTGGGCTTGATTTAAGTGACTGCTTTGGCCATCTTTCGCCCAACCTGTGCTGTTTGTTTAAGCTTTGTCAATTGAAATGCGTTATTTGTTGCCTACTTGCAGCGCAAACATGACTTGACTTGATTTAACAGGCTACAATGCAGCCAGATATGGAGCCATGTGACGTAGTTGAAATGAAGAATGGAACTGCCAAGCCTCAATCTCTCAATATGGAAGGTTAGCCTGGTCAAGCCATCACCGCTTCGTGTTTTGTTAAGCGTTCGCGATATTACTGTACCTCTGAATGTTGATGGCGAATGTCATGGTCATTGTCACAAACTAAATAAATACAGGCCAGAGTTCACGCCTTTTTCCTCAAGTTTTAAAACAACAACTGTTTCGCACTTAGTGTTAAATGAACTGATAAAAGTTCTACGCGGAAAAGACAAACAACGAAAAGCGGACTGAATCTAAGGTTAGGAATGTCTGATTCCGAGCAAAGATGTACTTCATAATAAAGCCGACAGCAAGTCAAATGATGATTTTGGATTTAACATTGTGTTAACATTTCAAAGCATTGCTTAATACACTTGTTTTCGGCAATTTTTTACTTAGGCATTTCGGTTTTTGTTACAATCGATGGCTTCCACCCTTTCTATTTGCACTAATGCAAGGGTGAACAACCTTTTCGCCATTGCCGGTCGCACTACGCTGATTTTTATGAATTAACGGACGCCAGTCACTTCAAAACTTTTATTTTTTGCTTTGTTTATGTTCTTCTTCCACACACTGAGCCTATAGCCTGCTTCGACACGTCTGTTTGGCCAGAGCCGTCTTCCTACTAAGCATCTTAGTACAGTAGTAGACAAAGAGTTTTTACTAATACACGCTCGCCATAACTTATGTCCACGGGCACATAAAATTTCTATCGAAGGCTGCAGCAGGTTATGCACTCCTGCACTGGTGCATTTGATCTGCGGAGCATTCATCTATAACGGAATCAGTTTTCTTATTGTTTTTTTTTTCCTTTATCGTTGAATCGCCCATTAGTTCGTGTAATTTCCATTGTTTTCTAAACCAACCAACGATGTGCAAATTAAGGAAACAAAGCTGTGTTTGTGGCAGTTCTCTGGCAACATCAAGCCGATTAGCTGTGATATGCCAAAGCTTGTGTACGCTGTTGCATCGTTTGTCTGCAGAGCCAACTCTGGAACTTGCTTGGAGTAGAGATGCTTGCAAACGCCTTTATCGACGTCATCTATGGTGACGTTGCAGTGACGAGCGCAGTTTGATGACCTCACTTCATAATGAAGATAATAATACACACTTCATGATCACTGTTTGTCAGTGTGCTGAAATACTTCACAGCTGAACATTGTTCTGAAACGATAAATGCTCCCACATGTGAGGACAGCAACACAACAGTATGAACTCTGCTCCCACAAACAGACAGACATCTTGGCTAGAACCAAGCGAGTTGCTCTTTTTGTTGCAGGTTACAACATATGGCGTGGTTATGGTCAAACGTACGATGACGATGGCCGAGGTCTTGAAGTAGTCACGAGTTCGGTTGATTGTTGGGCAGCGAGCGATAAATGTATGGAGAAGACTGAAGATGCAGAACGGGGAGTGCTGCACAGGTAGACGGGCTTGAAGTTCGGCTTTCGGATTGAAGGCTACTGCGCCTGTCTCAAACATTACTATCCGCTTGCGTGGTACGAATAAGGGTTCTACCTGTTTCGGTTTCGGGCAACTTGTTCATGAAGTTGATGCGCAGTTTGATCCACGTCGTCATCAAAGGTTAGAGGTGTGAATGCAAATCTGGCTGTGCGTAATTTTTTTTATTTACTGTCTGAGTAAATTCGTTACGAATTGCCGCTTTTCGTTAAGGTTATATATAATAATGGAGGAAGAGCCAGAGGAAACATTTTCATTTTCGGGTGAGCGTTAAACGGCAGTCTTCGTTTTCATTACAGAGGAGACACGTACATCATCAAATGGCGTTTCGTCATTTCAGCGACAGGGAAATGGTTGGCAGAGAAAAGCGGAGGGGGAGACTTGAAGAAAGATCCCAAAGGCAGGGAGCGCACAGCTTACTTTCTCTGGACAGGGCGCGAGTCCTCTGTCAATGAGAAGGGTGCGTCTGCTTTAATGGCGACTGAGATTGACAAGGAAGTCGGAACTCAGGTAATGTCAATGTTGCTCAAACCCCTTGATATCATTTCTTTGCCGCTAAAGAATCATTCGTGTGTTGAGCTTTCACCATAGTCATTATCCAGCATGTCGCATGCTGGCATATGTAGCCGCAGTGAGGCCAGTAAAAGTGGTCTCAACAGTTTGTAAAATTTCAAACTTGTTTGGCGGTCCATGGACAATTAGCATTCGCTCGACAAGTCTTTGCCAACGTATGCAACGAACGTACTTGAAACGCTGCGAAAGGTATAGGAAAAATTTTGCCTTTCCCAAGATAATATCTTTCCTCATAACTGTCATTGGTCCTTGCTCTTCCATGCACTGACATTCGGATTGGGATCCACAGGTCGTTGTGAATGAAGGTCGCGAACCTCCTGCTATGACGCAATGCCTACGTGGCAAGATGACGGTCGTAGATGGGAAGAGGGGAAAAAGAGATGGATTTTACAGGTAATGGCTGCTAATTTTTGTGAAAAGTGCCGATGCGTTTGCAGCGTGTCGAATCAAAACGACGTTAGTGGGTGTGGCAGAGGTGTGTTAGCTCAGTTTTTATTCGATAAAGCTCGTAATGTTAGTCCCAGTGATTCGTGATATTTTGCAGTTGGAAGTTGTTCTGCGTCCGAGGCAACACGCCTGATGAAGTTTCCTTGCACCAAGTAAGTACTGACAAACGCAATGACGGGGTTGTTCTCTACATTGCAGTCGAAGTTAATGTCCTGATTTTATGCTGTGTTGTTCTGAGGACGAAGCAACGTATAGCGCAACGTCACCAATTAGCTACACGGCGCGGCTTTCGTCTGCGCACAAAAATGCACTTTGTCTGCGCGCAGACATAGTCGCGACAATGTACTTTCCAAATCATAAAATCATAATTTGCGCAAGCTCTGGTAAAACTTGGCAAACCGCAACTGAATGCTTTTGTAGATCAGCTTACGTGTGATGGTCCTCTTGCATATTAGTTTGTGTTTCTAAACGAAAAGACATTTCAAACTTTCGAACAATTCTACTTGTTAGATTAAAGACTTTTACTAATTTTCCAGGTGCCATGCGAGTGCCAGTCGTTACGCTCCGCTGCATCCTTTGTTGCGTTGAACGCACGTCAGTCGAAGGTCATTGTGTGGCACGGGTGCTCGGCTCCTGATCATCTGAAGAAAGTGGCAGAGTCCGCTGCGGAGCAGGTTGGTTACTTAGTCGCACTATTTTGTGGCTTTTCATATTACCTAAGCCTTGGATGACTTTTTAACCAGTTGCAAACGGAAAGTTCGTTTGTTTAGTTTCATTTTACTGTTATTCTTGTATGGGAAATGCTTGAATTTTTTCGTTTTCGATGCATCAAAACCATAAAAAGTGATGCTTTACGTTGTAGAGTGTTTAGAATATCATACCAAAAAATTTCCGATCCTCCATTTCTGTTTTGACGAAAATGGAGCAACTCTGTGGTAAACACAGCGCCATGCAACTTTTGAGTGCTTTAACCATTAAAATACCTACTCAGAGCTAAAAATAGGTCCAGGCCATTTCAGGGCGAATTTTTCGAATTGGCATTTTTACTCGAGCAAATGATGAGGAGTCTCCGTTGAAAATGGTTGACAAATTGAAGAGATTCTAAAGACCACTGTGTTTTTTCTNATTGTTAATTAATGTCACCNCAGCGGATATCCGAAGGCTGTGTAGACAGAGACAATAAACGTCCATCGTTGCTGGCCTTAACTTCACAAATCGCATTTTTCAGATGCAGAACGACAAGAGAACCTGTCTCGGCTTCCGCCCCACGTGCAAGTCAGTGCAGTTGTCAGTGTGCAGTGAAGGCGCCGAAAGCGAAGACTTCACCGAAGGTACAGCTTTTGTAAATTAACGTTTATGATTCGTTTCTGAATTCTGGTGTTGTCTGCTCTGACGGAAAAGAGTTCGCGTGCTCTTTTTTTCAATAACTTTTTTTCAAAGAGTTCTTTTTTTTTCAATAAAGCGGAGACTGCTGGGCAACCAATGTGGACTCATCAATTACCCTTTTTTGTTTGTTTCGCTTGCTGCTAATTTTTGCAAAGCTACTTCGATCAGCATGAAGCTATTTTCAAAGTTAAGATGTAAAAGCTCCAAACTTCAGCAAGTTGCAGCGGAAAACACAACTGGAATGCAGAAAACTACTGAACAAACGCTTCAGAGTAAAATAAGGTGCAAGTCTCGAACAACGTTTTGTTTCGCAGCCATGCTTCGCATCCGTCGAACGAAGTACCTCAGTCTGCTCGAAGCTGACGTCACAAAGAGCAGCGCGCCACGTGCCTGGCACTTGTTGCCAAGTGTGGGCAAGTTCGTGGCTCGGGAGTTCGTACCGGTTACGTCACCAAGGAATGACGCGGACGAGCGCGATTGCTTCGACCCGTTCCCTCTTGTGCAAGAGCAGTTGCAAGATCTTGATCGTCCTGGTCAGTGTTGCTATGACGATACTCTTTAAAAATTGTTTTTCGCGTTTTTTAGCGAAGAGCACCAAACCAAGTTTTTATCTTTTTCTTTATTTTACATTATAGGTCATATTCGAAAGGGCAAAGGAAACATTTATTAAAATGATGAAAAAGTTTATGTAAGCGCGAATCAAAAAAATTTGCATGTAATAGTTTTTCGTTTTTCATTTGTCGTCCACTTTGGGTAGAAGTTCTTTGCAACAAATCACTGCGAACGTTTGTCCCTACCTTCTATATGTTTGATGTTTCTGCTTCGCACGCGAACTATCGATTGCAAAACGAAATCAAACTCGTTTAAACAGTCTTGAAATAACTTTCAACAGCTTTCGTCTTGTTGGATTGTGGCTCGGGCGTTTATCTCTGGCAGAGTTCAACTGCTTCTGATGAACCTAAAGGTTCAGCGAAACGACAGTTTGACATTTGCAGACGGCTGGCTATGGAAACAAGCATCGCTTACTGTAAAGGTAATAATTTCTGCCATGCTTCTCCATTTTAGGTACCGGGAAAACGCCAAGATTTCAGGAAATTATTGAAAAGACATCTTGGTACAGACTTATGCAGTGCCTTCTTTTCATTGATAACCATTTCAAGTTTTTCCGATCAAATTCAGTCATGTTGCGAAAACCTCTTATATCGTAAAAAGTAGTGTTTAAAGAAGAATCAGTAGTAATGCGTTTTATGTGGTTATGCAGAACACAGACCCGACTGTGAAGCGACTTTGGTGCACGAACAACACGAACCAGTCGAGTTCACCAACTCTTTCCCATACTGGAGGACACCAGATAACAAATACAATTTCGAGGAAAAGGTGAGGTTACTTTTCCATTTCCATGTCATGAAGGCGCCCTAGCAACCGTTCAAGTTTAAATGCTGAGAAGTAACAAAGCTGTTTTTTAACCCCTTATTGAAATCTATGTAGACTTTTTGATGATAATTGGGTGTTTTGCACACGGCACGTCGATTCAGTAAGGAAGAAAAAAAGTCAGCAATAGTCTGTGAAAATGGTGAAATAAAATTGGATATTCTTACCAGCAAAATTTCTGTTGAACTTTTTATTTACTGGCGTTTGTTCTGATAACGATTGGAATTTGCCGGACAAATCCGCATACCCTGCGGACCTGGCCGGTGCCTTCACTTCGATGCTGAACTGTATCACGGAAAGTTCCGATTGTGACTGATACCCCCCATCTCTACAATCACCCTGCTGTCCCCTAAAGTGATTTAGTAAACATTTGCTTTAATACTTACGCGTTTTCAACAACCACATTTCGAAGATATTTTACCGGAAAAATCGGCAAAGTTCAGAACATTTGCTGGATATTTCCCAAGGTGGAAACGTTGTTACGCAATGCACAGTACTATGCGTCTGCGTGTTACCAGTGGGTGTAGGAGGTGACAGAAAGCGAATTCTAAGGTCAACACAGTCTTGGTGGTAGTTGAAAATGCGTTTGCGGAAGGTACCAGGAGAATTTTATAACGGAAATTGTCAACACAGAGAAAAATGTTCTTTCGTGTCAAAAAAATTTTCACTTTTTAAACCGTGGGGAGCAGAATTCTTTTCTTTGGCTGAGAAGGACAATACGGCGGAGACTTACTGTGCTACCACGATTTGCTTCCTTGATGCTTCACTTTTACCTTTTTTTTCCCAGAGAGCCAAGAAACCTGTTCCCGTGTCTCAACTGCTCAAGACATTGAGCAAACTGACGTACACACTCGAAGAACTCCGCTCGTCCACGCTTCCCGAGGGCGTTGACCCCAGTCATCTTGAAACTTATCTGTCAACGAAGGACTTCGTGGACTTGTTCGAAATGAGCAAAGAACAGTTTTATGAGTTGCCGCCTTGGAAGCAGCAAAACTTACGAAAAGAGAAAAATCTGTATTGAAGCTTCTGTTGTAAAGAGCGCATTTTAAAATGATCGAAACGCAACAGCAATCATTTGTTCTGTTTCTGACCTTTTCTCGATATTTGCACCGTCTGTGATGTTTATTTAAAGTACATTTCGAAATAGGACCGTTCTTGAGCGACTTAAAACAGATCTTTTTTCTGGCCTACGACCGAGCTTCGCTGATATTACAAGTTTTTACCCGTAATTCGTTTTCAGCGCTACAAGCCCCGGTTGACAAGAATTCACAAATTTNGTGAAAGATCTAGGTAGGGGGTCGGCAACCTAAAGGCACCAGGGCACACTTGGCACGCCAAGCAATTTTCAATGGCACGCAGAAGCTCTAAGTTTTCACCACTTTTGTTATGTCTCACGCGGAAGATATATTGACCGTGAATTGTATAAAAACGTATGATGTTGGCACACTGAATGTTTTGAAACCATGAGTTGGCACACAGCTAAAGGTTGCCGACCCCTGATGTAGGTAATGCATGTCTTGCCGCTTTTTGTTTGACTGTGGTACAATGTCCATCAAAAATTTTTTTTTTTTGTTAATAAACTCAGTTGAAAAGGGCACGATAAAAATGGATAAAAGTAGAACTTGTCTGAACGTGTACTTACCATTCCATTTCCCTGAAGAAAAAAAAACTGAAACAATTATAACAGCAATTTGTTTCTTGTTTAAAAGTCACTTTGTCGTAAAAAGGTACCGAGACGACAAAGTTTTGTCCGAGATAAACTTCCAGCTTGGTCTTTACTCGCCATTTTTAAATCTCAACCGATTGTATTTCATTGCAGAAGTTCACATGCCGCGGGAAGCGTATTGCTGGTTCGGGTTCGTATTCGGCGCAACTCAGTTCAATGTGCTCGCTTATCAGATTTTCGACACGCATGGTTAACTTCCGACTGATACATCGGCTCCGAAGTCAAGGCCGATAAACAGTTCTGTCAACCGCAGCCTTCTAGTTTTTGTGAACACTAGAATTTTCTGGTGCAATGTGCCAGGAAAATAAACAGTAGGTGGCCCAACATCATTGCTGTAATGTTTTTATCGTTATCATGCGTTCTATTTACATATTTTCATGCCATATATGTGTACGTTGAGAGCGTAATGCTGTAATAATCACGAAGGTATAGATTTTTACGGTAACGTGGTAGAAAAAGGAAGTTTTTTTTATATGGCTACGTTTGTCGTACCACCCCAAGGGCTATATACTCATCACGTCAAGTTTGAGTTTTGGTGGAAATGGAATTTTGAAAGAGGCACACTTGTCAATGGAGTATCAAATACCCCAAAATAAAAGCGAACCTTCATGGCGTCAGTAGATAATATGTTTGATGGAATGAAACTTCAGACTTTTATACCTATCGTTTTTTGCTGCTACTACTAATATCCGTTAAAATTGAACTCCGATCCGGGAAAAACAACCTCTGCTAGTAGGTGGAGGCGACCGCGCTGCAACCGTTACTGCCATTTGCAAACCTCTGTTTCTCTTTCATTCCAATTCTTTTCTTTCATCTCGTTTGCCTTAAAGTGTCGTCTGCAATCTGCTCACTTCATGCCAACGACGGAAGTTACAGGTTCTCCGTCGCTTTAAGCCGCACAGTTAATTCCAAAAACCCTGGTGGTTTTCGTCCATGCAGCGAAGCGTTGTTTTCATTTTCGACACCGAAGCAGCGACACCTGGTGAGTCGCGACTGGCAATGATCCGTGTCGCAGAATGTTTTGAAGGAAACGAAAAATCATAAAATCCGGAGGAATAACCACACGACGTTTTAGCAGTACTGTATTTTTGTCCTCCCCATGCGAGTAATGTTTGACCCTCCCCCGCTACGGGACAGACCTAAGCTTTTTCGAAGTCTTGTTTCACGTAACCTTTGTCACCAGTGAGCGATCACACAACTGTTTCCAAACGTCTTTTGAATCGTATCTTCCCATCATGGACGTCGCAGGTGGATTGCGTCTCGCAAACGTGACGGGCAATGCAGCGAAAGATGTATTTCAGGTACCGAATCAAAAATTCAACATAGGAATTGAAAGACGAAAATTGGCGAAACGCACCGTGGTTCCAAGTTTTTGGTAAAAAAGTGTTAATCAGCTGACATCTCAAAACACGTGTAATCAAACAGTTTTTCGGTGTTTAAGTTCCTTTTACGTTTGGCTTTTATACATATTCTATAACTTCTCCGAAGCAAGCTAAGTTTTACCTGAACACTTTCCTGCTGCCGTAATTGGTTTCTTGCTCATGTCGCATAAATCTAATGGTAAAACTTGTTAAAACGAGGTCCCACCTGTAATCTCCTGTTTCAAGTGTTTAGAAACACACCCAACCTTTTAATTTCGGCAAAGCCCATTTCTAACATCGCCTGCCATTTATGAAGCAAACAAAACGTGTTTTTATTTCAATAAAATGCTTTTATCTTTTCCACGTTTTTGTTGCTTTTCTCAATAGACCTTATAAAAAGCAAAACTAGATTCGTCTCTTGATTTTGAGGCTGTCGTTGACCTTACATGTCGATATGGACGTTTTTTCTTGTCAACTTTCTNAAATTACGTGATTTTCGGGCCTCCAAAAACGTGGCTGGATTGACCTGAAATAGAAATGGGAACTACTTAACAGTAAGCNGAATTTCGAAGCTGTGAAAAAGCCTTGTTGAGTGTTGGCAAACTACAAACAATTGTAGCATCATTCATTTACGAACACGTTGACCATCACGTTACTTTGAAAAATATCGCGTTCGATGTCCTCGTGATATTTGTTGACCTGTACCGTCCATGCGTGTCTTCCTACGCTTGCCTGAACCTTCTACCCGGATTGCCTCTTTCTGTGCTGGTGACGTGGTGTGCGCTGCACTGTGCGTCTCATTCCTTGCCTTGCTCTAGTGCTCCACCATGCGCCGCATTGCTTACAGATGAATAAATAATATCGCGTCATTTTTCTTCTGTTCCGACGAAGGTGATCAGCCGCTCTTGTGAAAGCAGCTTACTCTGGTGTAGATGAGTTCGTGAGAATTGTTATTTTGCTGCAAGTTGCTCCAAGGGTCGTTTGCTCTCGTTTCAGTTATTGCTGAAGCAAGCTACCAATCCTAAAAGGACGGAGCCAGATCATCCCGCAGTGTGGTAAAAGTTGCTATGAAAAAATTTTGCGTATATTTTATCATGTGTTGTTTGTTGTTTCACAACCGATCAAAGGGAGACTGCAGCCTCGAAAGACAATTTTTGCATAGCGTCTTAACTCGCTGAACATTGAAATTGTTAACTCGGTTTGTTAAGTTTAACGAGTTATGTCAGTCAATAAAACTTAACTTTTTTTCTAAACATGTAGCACAAATTTGAAACATCTCTTCTCACTGACCTGAGGTGAGATTTAGGACTGTTGAGACTTTGACGAGCAACAGCGTTGTTAGTGATCCGAGATTTCAACAAAGATATTGCTGCCCGACTATATAACTTGTTTTGCCAGTGTTTTTGCTGGTTATCGATTCCTCCCATCTTTCGACAATGATTGTTCCGTAATCTCCGCTCTCAAACACAATGTTGCGGCCTCGCATGCGTATTTAACTGTGTCTGACGGTCGTTTCACGATCCTGCGTTTTCTCTCCTCGGCAGCTTAGTCGTAACTAGTGGAGTGACCACTATTGTTAACTACTTGCTACGCCGCAAAAATCACTCGGTTTCACTGATTTTACGTTTGGCTATCGTTCCTGTTTGGATAAAAGGCAGTGAGGATAGTTTGTCGAAAACACAGTGACAAATCTAATGGGGATGGAAGAAAAGCGAAGATTGGGTTCGGTTGTACTAAAGCACGATTGTCGAAGCAGACCTCTGTGTCACACATTTGGACTAACTCCACTTCTGTTGTGCACATGCTCAAAAAGCAGCCTGTTGTATTTTAAAAGAGAACGTTTGTTTGATACAGAACGAAAATATTTACTATCGAAGAAGGCGCTAACTGCTGGCGCAAATTCCACATGGTTTACTCATTCTCGTAAATAGAACAAACGTATTTACGGATGGCTCAAAACTAAGAAAGCATGTGGAAGAAAAGTAGGCTCATGGAATTATGGGCAAAGCTTAGCAGAGACATTTTGGGCCCCGGTAGTAAATTTGTAAAATGATCCCAAAACAAAGTTGCGAAATGCCCGATAATCCATGCCAACATACATAAATCCCACATATTTCTCCTTTGAAAGCGACAAATACGGGCTTGCCTCTTGTACTGAAGCCCTGCTCTGGTTGTAATTTTTTGCTGCACCCTCCTAGGAAGCGTATAGCCTATACCAGTGGCGTAGCCAGCTCAAAAATTTTTGTGGGGGCCAAAATGTTTGATTTTAAGTAAGCAACAGTATTTTTCTTTGGGACGCCGCTTCTCAAAACAAAAATGGCTTGATATGCTAAAAATTTGGGGGAGCATGCCCCCTGGCTACGCCTATCGTATATATAGGTCTAAAATACTCGCCCAACCCGCACTCTCAAAAGTATGAAAAGTAAACTGTCGTCCGACTCAGGCCAGCTCTCCTGAGTAATTAATACGTACATTCTTGAGTTTCGCAGTCGCACTTTTACTGGGAAAAAAGGTAGGTTCAAACGTAAGCTTCCTTTCCACTCACAAGATGTCATACTCTTGTTATTAACAAAGCGTTTCTTAGTCTTTCACTGGAACGTGCAACAGAGCAAAGCGAATGCAGTATTTTTGCGAAGATACGCTAGTTGCGCTGATTGGTGCACAATAAAGAAAATGTCATTCAACAACACTTGCAGATTACTAAGGCCTGTCCTTAATAAAAATTCGTAGACATAAGGCCTGTCTGTAACATGCATCCTAGACATTTGATCTGTGGAAAGAAATTTACAGTGGGGGTCACTAGCGTATCCAACCCAAAACTTTTGGGGGGCCGAAATGTTTGATTTAACGCGAATATTATTTTGCTTGGGATACCGCAGCCCAAGGCACGAAATGACTATATGTTCTAAAAAGTTGGGGGGATATGGCTCCCTGGCTACGCCTATCGTGGGGGTCCAGGGTCCGATTAAGGCGTTTTGCCTGCATCACGGTTGATTGATTATATGACGTCATCGGTGCTTATTCAACCTTGACTATACATGTAAGACTTTGTATCCTTAGACTTTAGGCGCCATCTTGTCATGACCGTCGGGCAGGGGGCCCTAGGCTACCCTTTTCGATTTTGAAATTTGACATTTTCATACTAAATTTTTACCAAAAATGGATTATTTCCTCAGTTTCGAGTGGGCAAAACGAAATTCCACCACTGTTGGCCCGCATTCTGGAAAGATTTCTTTGGCTACCAATGGAAAAATCCATCCGACGCCCATGCCTCTTGCAGGCTACAAGTAACATGCATGTGAAACTACGCAATATATTTAAGTTTTACTGCGCACACGACAATCTAGACTGGAGCTCCCTTAATAGACACAGACGGTTCAATATTTTGTAACAGGGATGGTTGTACTTGTACCCTGATAAGCTAGCCTGCCTTACCAATAAGGTCATGCACTCTGCAAAATTTTGAAGAAAATGTGCGTTATAATGAAATGTAGTAAAATAGTGCGAATCCTTGTTTAGCTAAAAGTAGGGAGCGACATCCAGCGGCGCCATGGTCCTTTTCTTAAGATTTTTCTGGAAACGCAGTTAATACTGTTACTACAAAATTCACTTCCTCACGTGCAACGGTGCAATGAATTTTTTTGTATGGCAAAAGTTGTTGAGCTTCTGAACAAATCTTATCTGAAGTTTGTCAAATGCATTTTTTTGCAAAACTGTTTAAGCAGTTTGATTTTTTTCCGTCGAATCCGTAAAACCAGATTACTCTCCAAAAGAGAATTTGGCTGTTTTTTCAACGCTTTGCAGAATTTTTTATACAAAGCTTCTTCCTTATGGTACACCTTTTCAAACAAATTATCTAAACTTACCTGTAGATATGCATATTTTGGCCCAGCTGCAGCTGTTTTACATGCATTCACGCATTTTGTGAGAACAATTTTTGTATTCACTTCGAGTCTTTCATTTATTTCGCGCTAAGCCAGACCTGGCTGAGAAGTTGGCCACAAGGTCTTTCGTCCAGTCTTTGTGTCTCAAATTTGCGATCCTCAGAAATGTTGAAGTTGTTCACTTTATCTCAGAATACAACTGTTGTTCCGACCCTTTCGCTTTTCGCAATACTGCTATTCCACATTTTGCGTCACAATAACAAATTAATACCTGCCGTTAATATATGCTTCTGGTCCAAGATTATCCAAATTTTGTCGCTGTAGCCTAATTTATTCACGAAATACAAAATGGCAAGAGCCATTCTGCGGCCTTACTTCGACATGGCCCACGCAGTTTGTTCATTTATTTCGAGACCAGACCTGTGCTCATACAAGTGAGCTGTTATCTCCAGAACTGGCTTCAGATAGAAATTGATCTTGCCCGCTTCCGAGCCTGCTGCCGCACCGTTCTCATAAGAAAAATGAACGTCTGAGATCATTTTGACTTCTCCATGTGATCACAAGCCATTGGCCAGACGTGACAAATCATTGTTTACGGTATGATTAGCACAACGCAAAGTGGGAAATTCAACTGCATGAAGACTTGCAAACAGGGCCTGCGATTTCAGCCTAATTTGCATAGACGTTTTCAACGATTGGTAGCAGTTTAAAAAATACGTTGACATCTGTGACCCGGATGTTGTTGAAGAGCGGTAGCAGAAAATTAAGTGAATATTGACGATTGATCAACCGTTACCAACCTCACCGAACCTAAATTACTTCGCTCATGGCACGACAACATCTCACTGGCTGTTTCGCCCAACCGGTGTTGCAGTGTCTTCAGCTGCAAGACCGAGGATCTGTTCGATGGTTGCAACGCGCCATGCCGGGACTTGCAATGAACACCCGACCAAACACATCGGACCCAGAGCTGAGCGACTTCATCCAGGTCCGCAAGCAGCTTATATTTTTATCGCACCATTAACTGGAGGGGGCACTATGACCGTAACTTGTTGTACACAACTAAACATGATTTTGAGAATTTCGGGGGGGGTAATTGCCCGGTTGNACACCCCCTGGTTGCGGGACTGACTTCATCAGAAGGACGCTTCAAAAGTTAACGAAGCGAAGGCGTGAAGAAAAATTCAAGCAGGCTTTGATTCTTGACCGTTCTGTTTTTCGAGGCGGGCAATTCTCCCAATACAGCACAGTGATTGACCTCGCCTGACCTCAAGATCTAACTTCCACTGCGCGAAGCTTGCCGGTAAGTTCTAACAAGGGGCAGACACGCGAAAAACGACCTCAGCAAAGTTCGTGATGAACAGAAACGATATGCAAAGAACACAGTGAACACAGATCGGCAAATATTGCACCGCAAGCAGTTGATAAAAACGGGTGTGTTGTGTTTGATGGTCTAATACTTCGAAAAAGCAATGGCAAAATAGAAATATTTAACACGCATTAAAATCAAAATACTTTGACTGATTCATTTCACGTCATACACACGAAAACTATCGACATTTTTACATGCTAAAAGACCTAAGCACGACACGTGTGTAAGTGGACGAGGGACAATGGGATTCCGCAAAGTTATGCGTTTCAGTATTTTACAAAGAAACACAAGCACGGCAAAGTAGTTGTTGTCTGCAGTCGCTACGTCAGATTGTAACAGTTTGAAAGTAGCTAGATGATGCTACAAGAGACAATTTCTAGTCTGAAACAAACAAACAATAGGATCATTTCTTTTCAAAGCCTCTTCAACCAGCAAGGCTTTTTGACGCTGTCACGCAGCGTCTAGTTTTTCAGCAATACGAAATCAAAAAGTTGAGGAAAAGGTACAACTTCTTTTAATTCATAAATATTGATTTGACTTTCGCCTGATAACCTTTCGAGGCCAAATTACTGCAGCTATCCTCAGCAGTCAGACAGCGTAAGGCCAGGTTAGCAATCAAACGGAAATTGCGCGGGGGTTAAAAACGATTTCTTGAGGATCAAAACTTTCACATTTGAGAAAATCATCTCAGATTTGGTTCAATGCATCAGAAATTCCATGGCAATTACCTCCCCATGGTTGCAAAATTACAGTATTGTACTGAGCACGAATACTTGCAAATGAAACCAAGACTGTTTGGCACAACCACAGATTTCAAATGGCCGACGCACAAATTGTTGTCTGTTCATTGCCACGTTCAAAACTTCTGCGGCAACACACTTTTGCATAAGCTTGCATGCCGCTCCAAGATATGCAGGCCTGGGTGAGAGAGCGCAGCAAACACTGGAGCCAATTGATTTTTGCACACACCCCGAAAACATTTAACGTTTGAAAATACGAAAATGATTACAGCACAAGCTCATCTTATCCGACACTACACAAGTATGAACGCACTGGCAGGATCAGGTGAAACGCAAGCACAACACATGTAATTACAAACGCTTGCACACAAAACGCACAAATTCGTTCTCTTAATTCTCGCATCGCGTGCTTTGTGCTTGTACAGGACTTGAGCACAATTGTCGGCAAAGGAGGAGGTTATGACTCCTGTCACCAAAACTGAAATTCAAAGCGCGTTTTTTACGATTGCGTCGAAACGACCGTTTTCGTGGTTTAACGACAACCCGGTCTTTGACCACGACTGACTTTGGTGCAGGATTGAGCGGCGCGATGGGAAATTGCTTATCCTGGTATCATGGGCGTCGGAAGGATTTTTTCCAGGGGGTGGCAAAAGTGGTGAAATTTTATTTTTCCCACTCGAAACTAAGAAAACAACCTTTTTTTCTGTAACTTTTAAAATCCAGGGGGTGCTTGCCCCCCTTCCGATGCCCATGCCTGGTATTCAAAGGGAAGTGCGTTTATCCGGAAATATCACAAAGACTCCGATCTCGAATTGGGCTGTAAACGTCGAAAATGATACAAACAAAGAGAAGACTGCCGACCGATGCGTCGTTGGCCACGAGCAACAAAACAGATAACAACGCAGAGGCATGCAAAAATGTGAAAATTTGAACGACGCATGCAATGATTGATACGCAGCGGAATCTTTCAACTCCGACTTTCCGGATCGACATCACGACTTAGTAGTAACGGGTTCGTTTCGAAGAGCGACAGTGGAATAAGTTGTTCTGGCTTCCGGTCTCTCGTTCTAATTTGAAAACATGAGCAGCGCGTTACAACGTTGTGCAAATAAATAGTTGTTTGACCCTTGTATGCCGGAAATATTCAGTTTGAGCTGGTTTCTGCCGACCAGCAAACAGTTGCAGTTTACACATGCCGCGACATGCAGCTGTTTCAGAAGTGATCACACAATCATTTCATTATTCTTGATATGAAATCATGAGCTGAAACGCAAAATGCATGCAGCAGCCAAGTCCAAACAAATCGAAAATTAAAAAAAATGTTATGTTACAACTTAATTTTCAAGGGAGTCAGTATTGCACGCTAGACGTGTGTTGAGAATTACTACGGCAAAACATTTTGACATTTCTGTCGTCAACGGTTTACTCTTGAGATGTTTCATTGTTTCAAACCCTGAAGACAAGAAATTAAATTTCTTCAATTCACTTTAAATTGAATTCATTAATTCACGTGCCGTAAGCTCGTTGGCAACAGGAGTTACACCCCTTGACTTCAGTCGAACAACCAAGGGCAACATCCACGAAACAGACCCGAGGAAGACCGACTTTTCAGCTCAGGTTCCGATTTCCGTTCGTCCCCCCAGCCGTAGGCGCCGAGTACGGCAGCACGGGGATGCGGCGCACTCCTGCAATTCTGGCCGAGAGTGCGGCGCCCGGGCTAATTTGTAATTTTTTGATTGAACAGTTTTTTGTTAACAAGTACTAAGGTACTATTCTAAAATGTATTGGGGCGTTTTCGGATAGACATGGAATAGAAGACTCAAACATTGCAACGTTGCTTGAATCTGAGTTCTGAGGTGCACTGCAGAGAAGCAACATCTCCGCTGTATGTGACTTTTACAAAGACGATGGAAACGAGGAACAGTTGTACAGGAAAATTCGGCAATTTTTGGCAAGGAATGATTTAAACACTTCAAGCGCTAGTTTCAAACTATTTGCGGAAAACCGAACTTTGACTAATTAATTTTTTTAATTAATTTGCGAGTTTAACGTGTTTGTCGCGCATGTATTTCACATTGCCGTTTACTACCTGTGAAGCAGAGCATACCTTTAGTGTACTTCATCGCATTAAAAATTATCTCCGATCGACCATGACTGAAATTAGGTTGCATTCCTGTTGTGCACTAAATATTCATTCCATTGTGACAGACGAACTTAATGTTGAACGATAGATGGACGTTTATATTGATATGGCTGCAGTTCCCAAACATGCTTTAGAGTAATTGTGTGTTTTCAATTTTTCATGATTCAAGTTTGATCTGTTGTGGACATGTTCTAAAAGTTTCGAATAATTAGTCAAATAATTCTGAATCTCCTGTAAAGTTGACATTAGTGTGAGACGTGCTTTGGGATATTTTACCAATTAAAGCACATTTCGACGTCATAATTTGTGACGCCATGGATTTCGCACGCCCGAAGAAATTTCGAACTCGGTCTAAGCCCCCAGCAACATGTATTCAGCGACCGACAACGAAGAAAACTTCTTTCATGAAAATGTCGTGTTTTCGTTGGTTTGCAATTATCGGACGCGATGTAAACGGCTCAGGTAATTAAACCCAGTCACGTTGCAATCACCAAAATAATAATTAATCGCAAGCAGCAACACCCGTTCATTGTACGGACAAAACATGCAGCACTCAGTGCTAGATTTTGACACTCGTAAAGCTGGCACGACCGGGCTGCTTTCAGATCGAGCGATCCATGCTACGAATAAACTAATGCGGATCACTCAAAATGAAATTTAACTCCGTTTCTATCAACTCCGGCGGTTGTTTCAGCTTCTTTCACAAAACAAAGAATCGACTGGAAGTGCACAGGCTGTTTCTGTTTGCAGATTCAACACACCCTGCGGTCTGTTTTACAGTCGATGGCCACGTCATTCGCGGTGATGTAGCAAATGAGTCCGCCACAAGGCACGCAGCCCCAGGTGTGTAGGACCTCGACCAGGCATTGGCCATCGCGTCTGTCCCGAAGACAGTTTACCTTGTCTGATAGCAGCAGTAGCAGCACAATGCTTTCAGTCCATTCCACACCGGATCGCTGGCAGGCTTGTTCGACAAGTAGGAAATTAAAACGAACGACACAAAGACAGTGACGGCTCCGGCATAGAATATCCACGTGAACTCGATCTGTGAATACGAAAAGTAAATCTTGTTGAAGCTACGTCAGTGCTTTGTTACGTAATCGGTTTCGCGCTTACGAAGAATTTGTGCCAAAGCTTCCCCGACGACATACCAAGTACGCAGTGCGGCCTTGCTTATAGTTATTCGTGCAACAAAACGAGCTTTCGTATAACAGGAGCAGAAACGCCACCCAGACTGTTGTTTGCTGAGCAACATCTGCTTCAGGAACATGCGAACAAACAAGTTGCTTCTCAATGGGTAAACACAGCGATATACTTTGGACTGCGCCACTGGAGGTAGCAAGGTTGGGGTGGGGCCAGCGAGGAAGTAACTGCGCTGCAAACTGTGTTTACACGCTTGACCGAGCAACGGTTCGCAAACGGTAAGGCGGTTACGAAACGGAACCTGGTTCGAAGAGAAATTTCGTCGCAGCCAGACATCCGCAAACATTACAAAACCAGTCACGTGCTTTGAGCTTTACTTTTAAAATGGAAGTGAACGAAAAGGTAAATACTGTGTCGCCATAAACGCGGCCTCGTTTCTCATAAACCAGGGGTTGTCAAACGTTTTGCACGGAGGGTCACATTTTTAAAAAATGTTGCAACCGAGGGCCGCACACTCATTACAAAGTAGGAAAATTTATTCAGTGTGTAAATAACCACATATTCATATCACAAACAATTTAATATTTCACACTCGGTACGTTTAATGCTATTTATACAGTTATAGTTAGAACTGAAACAAACTATTTTCATAAAATTCTTAAGTTTTTATGAAAATAGTAGATGTTTCATAAATAAATTCTACATGCGTAGGAGTTTCTGCAAGTGCCGGCGGGCCGCGGGCCGTAGTTTGCCCACCCCTGTCATAAACGGATGTTGAAGCCTTGCAATGCGGCAATCTCATTCGCTGTGGTCACCGACTATTATGTCACGTCACAGTGAATTCGGTTTCAAATCCGTGTTGGAGCTCCATCCAAAATACGTAACTCAGCAAAATTTATAAAACAAACAGTTCTGGCAATTATTGATCGCCACAATGAAACAATCAGCACAAAACACAACCCACACAATGTGCAAGGCACGCGGGCAACAGGGCGTTGACACACACAATATAACATCCGGTTGCCAGCCATACAAGGCGTGCCAGAGTCGTTTAAATTTTCATTGCTGTCATTTCATCTATCCTGCTACGTAAGCCCATTAAAAGCTAGGTTTGCTGTAAGCTTTCGAGTAACCATCCGAGTAAGCTCGGCCTTCATGACTTAACAATGATTTTGAATTAAACATATCTATATTCAAGTAATCAAACTGGATCTGTTTGAATAATATTTCAGGAGTGGGGGTGCGTACAGTCGATCGATTTCCTGTTTCAGAAAAGTTGTGCGGATTGATTCGGCTGCAACACCTTTGCGGAGACTAGTTACTTGCTCCATAAGGCATAAGATTTCAAACAGGATTTATGATAGCAGCGCTTGACAACATGTATGTCGAAAGCGAGGGCACTAATACTCGTATGTGCAACTTAACGGGGCTGCCCATTGCCCGAGCAAGGAAGGTGCAGAAAATGACAGGGTTCTTTAATCCAGTTCTTATCTTGACAGATCGACTCACTTTCAGTTTTTTTATCATCGCGAAGGGGATACGACGTGTAGGTGGTAAACGTTGATTGCAATTTGGTCGTTTTAACATGGGTTTATCGTTATATTACACAGGGGGGGCCGGAGAGCGGGGCATTGCTCCCCTTGCCTTTTCAAAAAGGGGAAGCGGGGGGGTTGCCTTTTCATAACCGTATTGTAGGTAATTTCATGGTATACCAAGATCGAATTGAAACATATTTGTTGCAGCTATTCGCCCATCCAGAAATTTCAGAAAGGTTTTCTATAATTTCTGTTGTTATTTTTGAGGTCAAGATTGTCGCTGAACAGAAACAAGCAAAATTGGCAACGATTTTTTGCTTTTTATAAGTTTCTACTGCCTTCAAGGTTTATCATTATACGGGCCTATACCCCTAAAGTTTTCAATAAAATATCAAGTTTAGTAGTTTTCAAAGTTAATTGAAAGAGACCATAACTTTCAGGAATTAGCACTGCTAAAAGATCTTTTGTTGTTTCCTCGGTCGAATTGGACAAGAGCTTCACTACTCTGTGCGATGAGACACTTCGACAGGGCTGCGGAACCGGAACTCTATCTTCAGGCTTCGGCTCTCACTCCAGCTCCAGGAATCAAAATTTTTGGCTCCAGCTCCAAAGCCCTGCACTCCGTCAGAGCAAAGTGTCACAAAGGGAGCTGACGTTTTTGTTCCGACTCGAACCCGATCAAATGATAGGAAGCAGCAAGAACCGAACAACTGTCCGGCAACTCACGTGTCGCAGCAAAATGTCCATCACGACGCTGAGAGGAATATTCAGACTTAGTGCCATGGTGCCGATCAGCGAAGAAGTGAAGAGACAACCCCTGCGAATAAAAACGAAGAAAATACTCACGTAAGCCGTCTGCACCCGGTTGGCGATAACGGTGAAACATGAATGATCTGCGACAAATATTTCCCAAGTTTTTCTGACGTGACCGAGTATATTTTTGGATGAAAATGGCCTGGATAACGACCTCGTTACAGTGGGACACGCTGTCTTAAGTTTTGCGCTGGACATACAGCAAACAATCATTTCCTTCAAAAAGCAATTTATTACAAAATCAGTAGAATTTCTGACTGACTTTATAACAGATAACGTCGTTTGGCTGACAATCCTTTTGCATCCAATAATGCAGTTGATCTCGCAAATAAGATAACAGTAACTCCAAGCGGTCAACACTGCTGGTTATCTTGCAGATCCCCTTTATTGTCATCGGTAACATACGGTCGAGTTACAAATGAGCAGCGAAGCGAAGAAGCAAAAGTTAAAAGGCTTTTCCGACGACGAGGAAGCGAAATTAAATAACTTGCAATCCGTAAAACGTGTACCGCGGCTGTTCGTTTGATAAAACGCATCAAACAAAAAAAATCTTACTAAAATTTTAAAAACACTCGGATTCTGACACTTGAGAAGATCTGAGACGAGACGTTTGCAAAAATGTTTGTTACGCTCCGGTAATAATCATCACATGTTGACCAATGACCAGCGACAGCTGACGAGAAAGCTCGAAGCATCTTACCAAAGCCACAGCAGCTCGGACAGTACTGTCCCGACGAGGCCATTGACAATTAGAAGGATAAGAGCCGTCCGGTCAGGAAGTTCGAACTGCTCCAAACCGAAGTAGTGGAGCAGGGCCAGACCTGGCCAGAAAAGGGCTAAACAGACTAAGCCCACGAAGCCTATAAGCATAAACAAGCTTGCAATAATGTTTGTTACTCAGCAGTGGGGAAGCAGAAGTTGTAATGGTGCCAGCTAATGTTGCTATGGTGTCAGCTAAGGTACGCGAAGCTGAAGCCTGCTAAACGCGATTAGAAAAAAAATTGCAAGCCTCCCCTTAACAGAATTACGACTAAGCTGAACGGAGACTACCCGACTTTTCTGCTCGTACCTTGCGGCCGTGGCATCAACCCTATAGAATGCCACCATCAGATCTCTGCGCTGTCGAAACTGTATCTAACTCACATTTTCTACTTCAAGCAATTGCGATAGACTTCAGGAACAAAAAATCACGGCCAAGATCAGACGCAAAGCTACGAAGGTGAATTCCGCAAAACACAGTATGGGGGAGACAGCAACATGTCAAGCGGTGCCATCACCTTTTTATCACAAATAAACTAGGTTGAAGATATAAAATACTCAATATCAAACTGAAACACAAATGTTCTTGTGCAAAATCGAAATGACACGAAACCTTATCAAATTCCACAATGAGTTCAAAAAGCGGAAAAACAAGCTGCAAACTTTTATACAAAAATCAATTTCTGCTACGTTAATACGACTGCCTACTCCTTCACCACTTACCAAAGAACATGGGCACATCCAGTTTTCTATTTGGTCCTACGGCCCGACGCAAGAACACCAGATACAGAGCGTAGCAAAAAGCGCCCAAAAGAGCCCACACAACGCCGGACAGGACATGATTGGAAGATAGATCATGCAGGGGATTCTTCGTAGTCGAACCAAGAGTTACCAGTACTAGGCCGGCAGTTCTTTAACAAGAAATCGACATGTTATAAGATATCGAATTTATGCAGGTCCACAGATCGGCAACATTTTCGGACTACCAGGCCACTTAGGGGTCATGAAGGCACACTATAGGCCAGAAGAAACAAGGTTTCCAAAAATGGGTTGTCTTAGTTTGTTGCATGAGTCAGACACGACGTTGATTGAGGACATGCACGGTAGAGGGTAGACATACTAGTTGCGTAACGCAGTTTGCCAAAGAAACAAGTACACAACACTGCTTTGGAGACCGTTCGAAGCAAGCGCACGGGATCACGTTAGATTTGGAAATGTCATTGCCCGATTACTCTTAACGCTTGGCTGAGCACTTGTACACATATTAGTTCAGGTCATTCGCAACTCACGCACGTGTCAACGCCACGTCAATGGCCGGGTGCGATATACATGCGCTGCGCTGTGACTCACACTCAGAACAGAACACTCCAAACATCCGCATGCTCAGTAACAAAATAAAATGCTGTTGTAGTAAGAAAATATGAGCTCAATGCAAGAAGTGGACTGTATCAAAGCTCTCAGCCAATTACGAGTTGACTTTATTAAAAAATGAAGTAGTTTGAAAAATCTAAATGTTGCATCTTCTTGGAGATTTAAGTAACTTCACTCCACAGGAGAAATAAGCAAGAAATCTGTCGCAAATTTTTAATAGAAAATAGATTTCACGTAACATTACGCATCGTCAGTTCTTACATCTTATTCAAATAGACTTTTTGAGTAAACGAGAAGAACTGTTCTGTCAATTCGCGGTTGAAGACTCAACGTTCGACGTCAACCTTCCGCAGACTGCTGCTAATTGTGCGTTGCTTCAGCTCTTCATGTACGGTAATTTGGTTACAACGCGAAAGTTTTGTCGGTCATCTGACCAAGTAAAGGCAAAAGCATTAAACACGCTGGCTGGAAAAACTGCCCAAGGTACTAACCCATGGTTAAGGGAATAAAGCTTGTTCTATCTCATGATAGTACTGTACAGTGTCAGTAGTTGTTATGATCGCAAAATATTCTTCTGATACTGCTTCGGAAAAACACGGTGGCAGTGGTGAACAAGTAGTGGAATTACCGACTACCTTGGTAAAAATGCACCCATACTAAAACCTGCCTCACTCAATCCCCAAACTAAAAGCCCACGACATGTTGTGAACTAATCCTACCGCGTTCTTGCGAACCAGCGATGTAATGAAGCAGACAGACTCAGGTTGGAACGGTTTTCTGCGCGCAAGCTGCAACATATTTAATAGCGGCAAGGCGTAGAGCAACAATATTAACTTCACGGCAGCATTTGCAACCGTGAACAAATAAGTCCATCGAAATAACTCTAGCACCAGCGACCTACACAAGTACAGACTTCCACGCACTCAATGGGAACTTCCCATAATGTTAGTCCAGGCACCCCACAGTGGAAGGAAGCAGAACATCAGCACCACAAGCTTACCTGCGACCGCCAGCGCATAAAACTGGCTTTCGAAACGTTCTAATTTACACAAATGGGGTCGTGGTGACGTACATTGTGACGTAGAGTGGCATTTTACATCTGGGAAAGACAGAGAATCTCGGGACTGTATAAGAACTGTAAGTGCAATAAAACAAACGCAAAAAGAATAATAAAATGCCAAAGGAGACGTTGGTCTTTCTGTGGCGACGTAGCAAATACAATTGGACCGGATGCGATACCAAATAACTATCTGAGTGCGTTGGGTCGCACTGGAACAATAGCCAGGTCGTTATCTCGGAGTTTGCTGACCCCTGCATTAAACCGTGATTATTTTCGTCACAGAACTCGTGACTATGACGTTTCGCACACGTGGTTTGACCTTCATGGGCTTGGAACGGTGTCTGACTTGAGAAGCGTATCGATCTCGAAAATGAATAGCCATGTTGCGCCATTTCGCTTTGTGGTAAAAGCGTTGTGGGATTTAACTCTATTGCACAAAGCTAGAATCTAAACGAAAGCTTCGATTTTGAGAAACCTCATTTCAGTATCTCAACTCCAACTCAGCCTCAGTAGCAAAAGTAAAATGTGAAGTGCTTCATTATTCTTCTTTGCCTCCGACATTAAAATAACTTCCTAAAATTACTCGCACAACCAATGCTGCAAACGAAAAAATGCTGACAACAGCTAAGGAGCAACCACAAAGATGCGCGCATCTGTAATTGATGTTGAGTACAGACCCAGCGCTTTTATTCGAACTCTTCAAAATAACCGGCAAAATATTGCAACGAACACACAATGCATATACAACCAAATCTTTTGGTTGTGGAACTTAACCGTTTCTCAGAGCTGACCACAATCGGCTGTTTCAAGCAGAATGCATCAATGTGACGTCATAACGCTAGGTTCGCACGGTCTCGATTTGAGCTGCTATTCGAATTGTTTCGATGCAAAGTTGCACTTACGAGAAAACAACGACCAGGAATTTGGTCAGCGTGAATTTGTCTTGATCGGAGCTGGGGAAGCCGGCGGCAAGGAAAAGCGTGAATAACCCGGATGCAGACGACATTATGTTGACGACAGCTGCTTCCGTGACGGCAAGCGCTTCTTGATACGCGACGTTTCCGAGAAAAAACTGAAACACGATAGTTCTATGAAAATATGTAAACATTCATTCATTCATTTTATTCGGAAAACAGACACACACAAAAAAACTCACAATAATGAACAAGATAAGATAATCAAGCAAATGCACAGAATAGAAACACAGTCAATAACATTTTCATCTTCCAGGGCTACCTAACCAGACGGTTTTCTAGTTAGGTCCCACACTAGCCTAATGGAGATAAAAGCGCTGGCTAGTACGTAAATAGTTTTACCAACAATTTATAACTTACAGAAAAGATGGCATCTTCCATCCACAGCATTACGAAAAATTATGTCCACGGTTTTGACAACAAATCCACAAAAACTGCATTCGTTTGCCACGCGAGTAAAGTACAAAGGCACTGACGATTTCAAAAGCATAAAACTCAGGTGATGCCTAGTGACTACAATTCTACACATTGCAGTTTCAGACTGCAGATGCTCCTCCAAAGTATGTGTAAGACATTTAATCAACGGTAATTCCGGCTTATATGCACAACACTTACTTTGAAAGTGTTATGTTCCGTTAAAAAAAAAACAGACCTATAGTTTGCATAAGGTTTGCATCAACTGCTGCCTGTTTCTTTCGCTGAGACATTTCGGTTGTTTGCCCGAAACAGTTTAACAGCGTCTGTCATTTTTTCGTTTTCGGAAATTTTTTTTATGACTGGAAAAAGACATTATGACTGAAATGACTTAATTTTTTTAGGTCATTTAAAAAATCGGTCGGTGACCGACAAAAGAACCAGCCTGTTGCTCATTGACACTTACAGCACACAGAGTAAATTAGGTGGCCTTTGTAGGTAATGAAAACGATACATCACGAGAGCAAACACGAAATACGAACCATCGACAGCTTTTCCAACAAATGATTTGATTTACATTTTTTAGGACTTCATAACTTAATTACTTGGTAAAGAGCATCTAAACATTAAGCCGCAGCAGCATTATTTTCACTGACTGAGCACGTCGCATGAAAGTTTTAGCAAAACGCAACAATATCCTCGGCTTGAGACACCTGTCGACATTAAGATGACAAAGCAAAAACGCAGAGGAGGTTGCTCAAAGCGACAAACGTACTCTGAGGTCGACTTGAGACATATTGTACAACACACGCCAATAGAGCACTTGGTCAAAAGACACGTTTCAAGTTACCTTTATTTTTAACAAGAATGACACTTTGTTATTTTTATACTGACATCGCGTTTAACTTTCTCGGACAAACAGCGCTGTGCGTCTGATCAAGTCTTCTCCAGCCAAATAATTTGTGCCTATGCCATGATCCAGAGTGCCGCATGATGGTAGTTCAGATCACGGTGAAATAAAAGGCTGTTCGTACGACAACAAATGCAAACGTCAAGCGAGAACAGGTAGTTGTCTGTTTCAGAAAAATTAACTGCGATTAACAGCCTCCTTTCAAAATGACCGTTTTTATTTACAGCACATCCACGCACTTTGTGCACTAACGACGTGTTGCATATTGCCAACGCTACAGCCAAAGTTCAACAGCAAAGTTACAACAAAAAATGAGTATTCCGTTAAAACGCAAATTCAACAGACATGCAAGGTTTGTTTTAAGGTTTGACTTGGTGACCGAGACCGTTTCGATCTCTCAAGACAACTTAAACAACACTGCAGACCTGTACAAAAATTTTGCGAGTCAGTTTAAACCAGTGATTTTCAACCTTTTTCATGCAGCGACCCATTTTGCAACTCAATTTACCCTGACGACCCCCTTCCGAAAATTTCCAGTCAGGCATATGTGATGCATTTGTATTGGTCATAGTCGTCCACAGAAATTTTTTCAGTGCAGGGGCAACGTCGACATTTTGCTTATAATTTTCAAGTTGCTGGTAATGCAGTGTAAATGGACATTCACAAAACGCTTTACTCTTTCTTCACCACAGAGAAAACGACCCATGTTACGGTAACAATCACAAAAAATGCGCTTCGTTGGCAGCGATACCCAACACCCAGGTATACTGCAACAATTTACACAGTAGGCCAGGGTCTCCAAACTTTTTTGTCCGAGGGCCACATAAGCTATTACTCAAAGGTTCGAGGGCCGGACGTCATAGTCATACGTAATGTAAGTGTTTTGGGATAAGCTACATTCTACCAAATTAACATGTTTTTTGTAAATATATTTTTGATTATTAACAAAATGTCTTCTTGGGCCGGATGAAAAGGCTTTGCGGACAGGATTTGGCCCGTGGGCCGTAGTTTGGAGACCCCTGCAGTAGGCTATCTGCAGATTTTCAAAGCAGGACACTTTTCATCAAGTAAGCATAAGCATTGCCATTAACTAAGAAAGAAGCATTGCCATGGTCTTCAACTAAACCACAAATTATGACTTTATTTTACCAAGGAAGTAGGGCCGCACCTAGCTGATGTTTTCGTGGAGGGCAAAATGTTTGTAGCTTGATGCTGTGACCTACCATTGAAAATGTTTTTTAATATTTCGGGAGGGTGAAAATTCCCGGTTGCCCTCCCCTGGTTGCGAGATCTGCTATCTATCAAGACTTTTCAGCATCACTTTGAAACAAGAGTTGCAAACGTCTGGAATCTCGTCCAATATGGTCAATAAATATAAAACCACGCTTATCTGCTAATTTTTTCACAGTGAACGCTCATCATAGATAAACCGGACAATTAGTCCTGTATTTTGACATGACCACGGACAACCTAATAGAATTAGAACACCGCAAACAGGCTTTACAAAATTGAGCAGTTGAATTAAGAAAACTCGCCACAGCAAACAAAAGCTTTGCACTCAGTATTCACTCAGACTTCAGAACTAAAATTTTACCATTAAGACGTAATCACAGTAGCCTGCATAGACGTATTCTAACAAGCCACGTATTTGTATACTGCGTGAAAAGAAGACTTCATAAGCGCAGTTTGGTACTCAGGCACATTGGTCACAATCAGTGGCGTTGCTGACGGGAGACAAGGATGCGAACCACCACCACCCTGGAAATCTGAATTAAAGAACCGGGCCCCCACTTAGCTTATATGTCGGTATTACCATTCTTTTGTTTTTCAGGAGTTTGCTGTTTTGTTGCGTTTTTCGGAAGTTTTTAGGAATATTTTCCTGTGATTTTACATCGGGATTTGCTATCAGTTCTTATATTTTTTCTGAGTGTTGACTAGTGGGACCTCTACAGTCGCTTATGGGCTCCCTTCAGCTAAGTTATACCTCCTGGTTCAAACCTCTATTTACGCCACTGGTCACATCGCACTAACAATGAATTTCTTAAACTGTGGAAACATTGCTACAGCATCACTCATGCTCATTTTCACAAAGTATAAATGTATGTGGGTTAACGCTATCAGCCGTCACTGTCTTGTTGCATTGCCTGACAAGAAGTCTGCGTTCAACAGTCAAATGCAAACAAAACGTCTGCTACCGTAACACGAAGTTAATCTTGGAAGGTTTGTGGCCATGTAATTGTTACGTAATAAAGACCAACAGTGGAACAATCCGTTCGCAACTTTCGCACCTGCCTTTGCAGGCAAAAGAGGACGCATGCGTGAACTACAAACTAATCATCGCATGACACCGGAACAGTGAACCTGGCGCTTGTGCAGTGTCAGTGTTATACTGGCAAGTGAACTGTCGTAGCAAGAATCAAATCAAATATTTGGAAAAAGCTGTTCATTTCAGGATTTCTAGACATTTTTGGTCCTTAATCTCTATTTCTAGTGGTAGCAAATGCCCGTTCTCCCCTGCGGACGCCCATGATAATGGTCATAATCACACCCAAAACTCTATAATGTTCATAATCACTTTTAAAACAATTTTAAATGATAAAGTAGGCTATTAGTTTTGCCGGGTGATCCAATTGTTTTGGTAACAGCAAGAAGTGGTTCAAGATACGAAAGATGAAATTCAGAAGAAATTATAAATATTTTTATCAGAAGCTCCTCGCGACCCCCGGAAAAATGGTAAACGATCCCTACGGGGTTCGCGACCCTCAGGTTGAAAACCACTGGTTTAAACAGACTTGATTATTGTAGAATAAAGTCTCGGTTTTAATGTTTAGATGTTGTCCAATGTAACCACTAAGAGCAAGCTAGCAGGCTTTAAAGCTGCATATCTTTTGCAGCGCGTTTGGGCCGAGTGCTGCCTGTGAGGCTCATTGACGAGAATTGTGGTTTGCGTCAATTTTCGGAAAATCCACCGTATCAGCAGCTGCTGTCA
>JGI24158J21664_10000268_pt1 | contig 42552 bp, 24 predicted proteins | sample Ectturendosymbi3_FD_21664 | JGI IMG/M metagenome (IMG submission 21664) | reverse complement strand
CTGCAGAAAGATTATGAAAGAGAAAAAAAGAAATAAAAATAAAGCGTGCTGATGAAAAAACTCGTGTACAACGCGCACCCTTAATTTTTGATTAAAATTCCGTACAAAATTTTGCGCGTTATACTCGAATAAATACGGTATATGCAGCTTCCAAGTATAATCACCAAAGAACCCGACTTACAACTATATACCTCTTTCAATACCTTCACATGAGTAAGATTGTACAAATAATTCGGTTATCCACCACAACAGCTATAAGCACGTGACAGTATCGCAACAATAATGTTATTTCAGCTCCTGCGAAATTCACAGCTAAAACTATCTTAGTACCATTTCCATACAAAGCAGCGTTTTTTAACAAATGCAGTGAATTATGGGTATCTTCCTGAAATTTCCCTACAAGGAATCACAGCAACGCGTTTAGCACAAAGTTTAGTACGATTTTCTGAAACCTTTTTGGACATCGATCATCATCATCAATGCTACGCGCTGGCGCTTCGCCATTTGATGGAGGCGAACAAAAAAATGGGGAACCATAACAACGTAACACTGACAACAGGTCATTACTACGGCAACCAAAAGTCAATAAAGTCAAAATTTGTCTACTTTCTTTAAAGTTTATGAAACGTCCGCAAACCAACTTTCACGCTGGTACCATGAGCAACGCCCAAGTTATTAGGTCAAAAAAAGTCAAAATTTATCGTTAGGTCAAACTTATCTCACAGCACAGTTTTTTTCTCTGTTCGATATTTTATTGAAACTACAACAACAGACATTGAAGCGCTTTTGCATGTTTAGTTACAATTCTGTAATAATAATGGGTTTGTTGTCGCTTCTGACCTAATAATGTTTTCCCACTACTACTGGACGATTAAGCTGATTGCAATTCAGTGTGTGCTCCTATGAAGTGGCATGAAAAATAAAACCGAATCAACAGTTTATTGCTCCTCTCTTGTCATATGTGCTGAAGGATGAAGCAGAATGGCTCCTGTAAGAAAAGGCGCCTACCGCTGACCTAAGGCTAAATTATTTTGCGCAGGAAGTTTATAGGTCAAAATAAGCCAAAATTTGTGAATAATGAAGTCAAAATTTTAAGTTTTTAGGTCAAAAAATTGGTTGCCCTAGTCATTACCTATTTCTTGCAGTGGACACACCGCGGATACGAATTGGCGCTTGTGTCACGGGTCCTCACTGGCGACGACTCTCACCTTGTGCCACAGTTATGTAAGTGCCGATCGACACGTTTTCAGTGGCAAAATTGTGGGTAGTTTGAGCCACCTTTAAGTACCAACGTTTTAGTAACAAAACAACATGGGTAAAAATAGTTTGGCCAGTGAGTGCAGAGTTGCTTAGAATCCAATCACCAGCGCTAATTACAAATCAGTTACAGCGCAATTTCAATGTCTTTCCGGTTTTATTTATGATTTTGAAATTAGAAGATCTTAAAGCAGCTGCTGTGACGACGTTCTTTTAAATTCAGTAAAAAGAGTAATAATGTTGTGAGTTTATACCACATGCAGTGAACAAAGTGAGAAACAGTCTGTTACCCTTAACACTTAACACACGTGTTACCCCACTGACTTGCGATCAGGACATCATACTAAAGCCACAGTAACTATAACAAACAATTTCAAAAGCAGAGATTTCGCTTTCCCATCAGAAAGTAGGGGAGCAGACTCTCTACAGACGACGAGGAACCGATCAGTGAAAATAAACAATATTCCTAGAAGTATTGACAAGAATGCCATACATCTCCTGAAATTACCGAAGCTCCCTCCATCAAAAACAAACACCACCTATTCGAACTGCATCAGTATTCGCGATTGTCCGTGAAACAACTAATGCTGCAGAATATTGTTTGCCTGCTAACGTTATTTGCAGCAGTGAGCCCCAACCAGCGAAACACTTTATTGAAGAAACAGAAAGATACTACTGCATTGGAGCGGTTTGTCAACAAATAACAAGTGCCCACCTCTCCGCAGGCATTGGTGGAAGGTCATCTTCGTATTCATCTTCCTCCTCTTTATGCGCTTCTTCTGCATGTGTTAATTTAAGCATGAGGCGTAGTCGAAATTGACTGTTTCTTAAACTTCGCAGCGCTTGTTCAACCCGGTGCCGACACAGCCGCAAGTGTCAAAAAGAGACTAACTTTCAGATTTCAAATATCTTAAGTTTTTAGTTGGCTGTGCGAACTTCACCTTAGGAGTAAGAAACGTGTAGCCGACAAAAGCAACAAGCACAGAAACTTTCTGAGACAGTCAAGAAAAGACGTTTCGAAGAAAGATTTTCAAAAAAGTTTTCAACAACGTTCACTCCAAATGGACCAAAAATGGACCAAAATGTTTTCATTATCATTATTTCGTAGCTTTCAAGTAGTTTTTCGAACATGATATAAGAGTGGGTAGAACCAGCAGATTGCCAAAGTGTTTCTTTGTTGAAAGCATTGATTAGCGATTCATTTTCAAGCAAGTCTTTCAAAACAAATCCAGCCATCACACAATTTTCGATGCAGATGATCATCTCACTGAAAAGACTACTTTACGTTATTTTTTACGATAAACACCAACCAGGTTCGACTTTCACGATTTTATCCGACTTTGCCGGAGATTCCTTTCGAACTGCCGCCACAGGTTTTCGTCTGTCGGCTTCTGTCGTCTGAACAATCGGTTTCTCGTCTACTTTCACCACCTCTTCACTCGTCGCAACCTGCAAAGTTTCAACGAAGCAATTTTAATCGTAGTGGTTTGCTTGATACCGACGCGAAACTCGCAAAACAAGTTTTTGACAAGCAACACAGCTTCACATGTTCAGCAAACGGAATAAACGCTGCCGAACAGGAATATCGAAGTGTATCGGTTACAGGCTGTACAGAGCATGTAAATAGAAATGGTTTAAGAAAAGTTTACAGAAAATTAGAAGTTACAGAAAAGTCAAAAACAAGGTAAAAAGTTTTTTAGGATCAAACCTCTTCAGCTACTTTTTCCCTCAAAACATTTTAACCAACACAGCTGCAGCTGAGATCATAGCTTTTGACTGCTGCATTTCGGAGTAGCACGGCGAGTGAAAACATAAAATGATAAACTTGAAAGAACCTGCGGTGCTTTCTTCTTTTTCGTCTTATCGCTCTTTTTCGATTTAGGTACAGAAGCAATTGATTCGGCTTTATCGTCAGCATGAAGCTGAGGCGCCGCTGGTGGCGGGGAGGGTTCTTCCGGCTTCTTCTTTTCTTTTGGGCGACCGGCAAGGAAGGGGGTTTCTAGAACAAGTGAGGTTAGCGAGCTTGGTTTCGGAAGGTATCAGAGAAAACAACGTACCGTTTATCAGAGCTGAAACACAGTCAGCACACCTACACTACCCCGGTGCTTGCTTTGCTTGTCAGCCGCTGCGGCTTTTTTAGGCGTGACGCTAAACGATTTTATTGGTTGTCCGCTACATAACAGCAGAATCATCCACCACATGAGACGTGCTTGTTACCCACGTGATTTGGTCATGTGATCATGCATGAGCGCTTGTCCTCTGTGGTCACAAATACCAAAAATTAACCGTTCTTCAAACGCGCAACCACTTAAATACAGGTCTTGTTTTCAGTTTCATGTGATCAAGATTGCCCAACGTTTACACAAACACACAAAAAAACTTGTCCAACATCTGTACCAGGCGTCTTGACCGGTGTTTTTGTAGGTGTCATTTCACTTTCAGCCAGCACAGTAACAACATCTGGCTTTCCTTTCTTCCCCTTTTCAGGTTTCTTGCTTTTGACTTGTTGCTTCGCAAGTTTTTTCTGAACAACATATCAAGTGTGTGAAAAGGAAAGTTATAAATGAAACTAGGCATGGGGACATTTTCACTACAAACGGTTGTAAGGCCACCAGGATTTTTTAAGGTTTGACCTTGCTGACTGCAGACTCATTTTGAGACACTGCAATTAATATGAATAGCGAGATGTTCGTAAAGCAAGGTTTTTGTGTATTTTGATGGGGTAGTAAAGCGAGTTTCTGCTGCATTTTGAGAGACCGTTTCGGTTCCTCAAAACACCTTAAGACAACACTGAAACGGTTTTAATTAAAGGCAAGTTCAATTCGAGTCACAGAAGACGCAAGTAACTTTAGAAATGTCTGTACATGAATGGTACTTACTTTTATAATCTAACGTAAGTTTGTACGCACCAAAATCAGCGGAATGCCAATGTGTGCGAAAGGAAATAAACACGATGACGTTAAGTAAATAAGCTATGGCTTCCCAAAGCAAAAAAGGTTTTGGTATATGCAGCCCCACTTCCACCACTGCGTGCTGTTGTTCTAAACTGTGCTTTTACAGATAGTTGTAAGTGTAGGTTTCATAATCTTCGATAGTACAAAATCTGCCGTCAAAAAGTATATCACAATTCAGTGGCGCAGCCAGAATGAGGCCGAAGAGGCCATCCCCCCACGAAACAAACTTGTTAAGATTTTTACTGGTGCTTTGTATCATTCTTTAACTGTTAGAAAGACGTCAGTGACTGATGACGTCACTGAGGGGCCCCTCCCGAACAAAATTCTTGGCTGCGCTACTGTCACAATTTTATCTATAGTATAAATACCATATGCGATACCTCTTACTACCAGCTTAGACACGTGACCGGTAATGGAGCAGTAAAACGCAAGAGGACTGAGAACAGAGGTGAGGAACAACTAATTGTGTTAAACCCACAACATTAAGCACATCACCATAAAAAAGTTCATAAATGTTACTAGCAAGAAAAACTACGCTACTCAAACGGTAAAATGTAAAAATAACACATAACGCGTATTAACGAAGCGTGATACAGCTGTACCTCGGAAATTTCAGCTTCATCTGATGATTGTTCTGAAGTTAAGCTGTCGCCTGCTTGAGACATATCTTGGACGGCTTGCTTCGAATCAGCCTTTGTTCCGGTTTTTCCTGAAATACAATCAGTTTTGATAGCCAACACTCAAAATATTTTTCGCCCGCTATTCGGCATGTTACACACGGTTACATTCCAAAGAGAAACTACTAGCCAAAGCTGGCCTATTTACTGTCACTAATATCTAATGCCTTGGCAAATTCAAATTACGGACGCAATCAGTCCAAGCAACACTACAAGATTTTCAAGTAGGCCTGGGTAGATTTTTTCTACGGACAATTCAAGACAGCAGCACACTTGCGAAAGCGGACTGGGTGCTCAGATTCTTAAAAGCAAACCTTTTCTTTGTGGTCCTTTGGTCGGAGCGGCTGGGTGCTTCACTTTCGCAGCAGGTTTGCCTTTGCTCGCTGTTTTGACCGAGGACTGATCGGATTTTACTGACTCAGCACCACCTGCTTGCTTTAGCGATGCAACGGCTTTCGGTTTTGCTGGGATAGTTGATTCAGAAACCTGAACGAAGACAGTAGGTCGCGTGAACAGCACAAATGAAAAACTTCCTGGCACAAAACAACCACAAACCGAGCAGACCCCAAAAATCTGAGTACATGCTGGGGCAAATTCAACGTCGCATTATTTCAAAAGAGCTTATGTTACGATACATGCATTCAAATGCCTGACACAAAGAACAAGTTTTTCTGAAACAGCTTAAAACAAACAAACTTAGGGCTAGTGTGAAACTTAAAACTCTAATGAGTTCGTAAAAATCCGCGCTTTGCACGAAAACTTTGAGTTTATGCGCCCAAACCACGAAAAATATATTTGCGGCTTGCAAACGTTAGTGGCGAATAAAAGTTTCGCAGTCAGCAATACAGTAATTTTACGAAAGCGTTGCACATTGCAACTTGACTCCACTTCCGTGGCATAATTGCGATGCTTTCATGACGAAGTTACACAAAAAAAATTAAAGGCAATACCATAGGTCAACTGTTTTATTTCTTAAATCAAAACGTTTAGATAAGAGTTGATTGCAAGTGCACAAATTATTTATAAAGCAGTTCAAATTCATTGAGCATGTTGTGTATTACTTTGAACGCACATGCGTGATACAATAACGGGCCACTTACAGGGTGTGCGTACTGCGTACTCCGTGCAGCTAGCAACTTACCAAACTTACCAATTAAACAAAACTTTCACGTTGGAGCAGTGGACTACCAAAAACGACAGCTTACTTTCAAATGATGCCTAAACTTGAGCACTAAACAAAAGTCTCAATGCGAACGAAACCTTGTGTTTTTCTTGAGGTTTTTTTATCTTTTCGGGCTCGATCGGTCTCCTAGGCGACTGAATCGTCGGTTCTTCTGGTTTTGGATCGCCAAGCTTGCTTTCGTACGTCGTTACGTCGTACTCGAGTTTGACCTCTGCTGGGTCGACGGGAATGGACGGCCTTAAATGAGAAGACGGCGCATATGCATGTCACTCAGACAGGAAATCAGACTTAACAAGCCATGAATATTCCACGTAAAGGTACATAGTGAGGGGTAAATGGGACTAACATCCCATTTGCCTCCCAGTCCAGTCGCACACAGAAATGGTGCTTTTTAAGCGCTTACAAGTTTTGCTCCATTTTACGAGACGTTGTTTGCATGTTTGTCTCTTGTCATACGTCATCAAATGGCCGGAATCTGTCCAGCGCCTCGTCATGGTAAGAGACCAAAGTAAGGTAAAAAAAATCAAAGGCTTCAAATCAACAACGACATATAATTTCCAGCTTTAAAACGCCGTGCGATTTGGACACACACACGTCCAGGGAAAAACCACGTACAGTTGAACACCGCATGAAAGGTTAAAAAAAGTTAGCAACCGCAAAGTCCAAACTTGGGCACTATCAAAGAAAATCCTGCCTGCAAAAAGGTTACAACCATGAAAATACCTTCTTCTTTCCGGCGACACGCTGCTTCCTCTACTGGTAACGGACGGCACACGAGACCTTGACGTGGTGGACTCTGACCCCGTAACGCTCGATGCGCGGCTGAGAGACGCAGACTGTAAAGTAAGATACTACGCTTGAAGCGTCGTGATTAACTTCCTGATCCGAAGTGGCTTTTAAGGGATTTATGTACAAGACATTTCACACAGTGGGGCAAATATTTCTAAGATGGCAATCGATAAAGATTGTTGCGGACAAGGGGGCTAAATTCAACATAAACAGAGGAAACCTCAGATAATATAAATATTTAAAACTGTATCTTAAAGTGAAACCTTCCTTTTTAGGGAAAAATATCTCCACAATACACCAATATGAATAAGAGTGAATTATGATATAGATATCTCCTTGACGCAATACAAAGTTTTAAGATCTGGTTTGGACTCTGGAGAACTTCTCTCACAATTCTTCAAACAGTGAAATTGTACTTTCACAAACATTCTGGGTCGCGTTAACTTGCAGTCCAAGACAAGATACGTAACTTTTGCTGTTTTCAGAAGAAAATCACGATTTTCAAAGAAAGCGCGTAGTGTGCATACATACATCTTCAACAAACCAAGATATTTTAGAATGCATGTGTTTCACCATAACGTCTATAACAACTTGAGAATTAGACAACAACCTGATCGATAAATCGAGACATTTACTGTAGCGTGATGGCGTGATCATAAACACATTTTGAGGAAAGGTGCCATGTCCAAATATAAAAGAAAGAGCATGTTCGCAAAAGCATGGAGAGGTAAACGTCTTTTTTGTAAATAAAATTCTTGGCACTTACCAAATTAAACTTGCAAATACTGTAATCGACGGAAACTCAATTGCTTTTGCAGCATATAGAAGTGAAAGCAAAAAAAAAAAAAACAGAAAAAAACAAGGTGCACATGGATCGTGTCTGTTAGAATGTGAAGCTCGCAATTCTTTTTCTTACTGCGCTAGCATCGTGGCTGAAAAAAGATGTAGTGAAGCACGGCGCGATTGATATGGATCCTGAGGAAGTGACGTCAGCTGGTAGGAGCGAAGTCACAATGGCGGAATAAATGTGACGACATGTCTAGATAACACTTGTTGGCAACACCATACAAAGTTTTGCAATTCAAAGTTTCTTTCAAAATGCAAAAAAACATAACGGTATGATCAGTGGTGTGTTTCAGGAGAGGCGAGCGAGGCACTTGCCTCGGTCCCCCCCTTTTCGGGGGCCTCCCTTCAGGTGTTACGTGCATAAAGTTTTCTTATTTTTGATGAAAAACTTACCAACCACTCATATAATGTGCTACAAAGCAGACAATAAGCACGTACTCTGCTTTCAAAGGCCCCCGTTAAGAAATTGTAATGTGCAAGTACTTTGCTTTGAAAGGTCCCCCAAAAGCAACTGAAATATGTAAGTACTCTGCTTTTAAACTTCATTGAAGGGGCCCCCAAAAAGAACCTGCAGGGTGTAAGGCCTACTCTGCTTTCAAAGGGGCCCCCAACAGCAACTGTAATCTGTGAGAGCTTGCTTTCAAAGGGCCCCCCAACGGCAATTGCAATGTGTAAGTACCTTGCTTTTAAAGTGGCGCCAAACAGCAATCGTAATGTGTTAGTACTATGCTTTCAAAGGGGCTCCAAACAGCAACTATAATGTAAAATTCCTTGCTTTCCCAGAGGCTAACAACAGCAATTGTAATATGTACGTACTATGCTTTCAAAGAGGCCCCCAACAGCAACTATAATGTTAAATTCCATGCTTTCAAAGAGGCTGCCAATAGCAATTGTAATGTGTAAGTAGCTTACTTTCAAAGGGCCCCCCAACAGCAGTTGTAGTGTGTAAGTACTATTCTTTCAAGAGGGCCCCCACCAGCAAATGTAATGTGTGAGTAAATTGATTTCAAAGGGGCCACCAACAGCAACTTTAATCTGCAAGTACTATTCTTTGAAAGGGGCCCAAACACCAACTTTAATGTGTCAGTGCTATACTTTCAACGGGTCCCCACCACCATCTCCAATGTGCAAATAAAGAAAAGCTTCAAAGCAACTTCTATATCTAAAATATTGTGGGTTAAAATTTATTCCGAAAGTTCTGAAAAGACCCGATCAAATAAGAGCAAATATGTATGACAAATGATAACTTTTTATACCAAATGATACTTTTTTACACCAAATGATGATTTTTAGAGATTGGAGTGTTTGGTTTATTGATAATTATGAAAATGCCACAGTTGAACAGAAAGTATCCAAGTGGAGCAGCAAAATGAAGGATGAAATTTAAAGCAAATTTAGTGTTTTAAATCTTCTTGGTTGTTTTTTATGGTTTTATGCATTCCCACAAACACATGAATGTGAACAAATTCAGTTTACCAACTACCACGCATTTTATCGAAGGGGAAAGTGTGAAACTTTCAAAGGGGTAAACTTTGAAGTTTATTGATGGTGAATGCAGAGAAATGGGGCGTGAAAATGAAGAAGTGGAGGCGATGCCAACTTGCTATTGCCCAACATTTGTGTGTTGCTAGCCTTGTCTTCCAACCTTTCAGTATTTTCAAGTTGCGTATCAAGAACACCCCTTTGCATTTTCTCCTTCTGCTATGTCAGTCATGCCGTAGTCTCAGGAACGTAGCCTATCCTTTGGTGGCCATATCTCAGGCTTGATCAAATGTGCTTATCATGGTTGGCTGAGTATGATGACGTCATGAGAGGGGCCCCCTTTTTAGTCTTGCCACGGGCCCCCAACCTTAAACCCACTACTGAGTATGATCAAGGTTGCAACCAATCAAAATATTTAGTCATAGCATAATAATGTCAGCCAGAACCTGTAACGAGCTTCAACGTTCCACTTCCTAAAACCTTCAATTTCATACAAAAATCAAAATCCGTTGCAAAATTCAAAACCCTTGCGAAACTTCAGGCTGGGAAACTGCCAAGTTTCCTAACAACCTGCTTGCATCCGTGAGCTAAAACAAAATGAAGATAACCACCTTTAAGCACGTTGCAACTCACACGATTTAAACATGCGACATCTGCTTCGATCACCTGAAACTAACACAGTTAAGGAAAGCACGGGCGACAGTCAAGTCCTGCTCACCAAATCAACCACCAATTTCTGTTTTGGAGAAGGTTTGTCTTCTTCAGCAGGAGTTCTCGCCTCCACTTTGGGTTTCTCGACTTGATCCGGTGCTTTACTGCCACGGCGAACTGTTTCTTGAGTTTCGCCAGTATTGGAGGTAAGGACTGAACTTGCGGTGGTCGAACTGCGTCGCGAGCGAACTGCACAATAAACCTGGTTTGCAGCCATGTGTTTGTAGCTTGTGGCAACTGTCACCAGCTTCTTTCGAAATCTTTTCCTCGTACTTTATCAACCAAATTTTTAGTACAACATCAACCTGCAAATATCTGCTTCACCTTCTTTGCTTGATAACGAATGCTCCACCTTAAGACGATGAGCGTTGCTACGCAGGCAGTATAGTTTTTAGCAAAGCGATCATGTACGCAGCTTACCGATATGTCTTCCAGCTTGTTGGTCGTGAATCACTTCGACCTCGTCAGGGTGAATGCTCGACCGTTCCAGCTTGTCGACCACGTCTGCTTCGAACACTAAGTCGGCAGGTTCGATTCCGAGATCAAGCGCCTTCTCCTGTATCTTGCTTACAAATTCTTCCTAGGGTCACAAATGGCACAACGTAGAATAGATGGTCTTAAGCACCGCTGGCAGCATCTCAAAACATATCCCGATAAAGCTTAACGAATAAAAGTTGTCCAAACGCGGAATTAATTAACGTTAAGTATTGAAAATTAAATGTGCAGTAAAATTGGGTTTGCGGAAATGTTTTCAACTGAAATATTTTTGGATGAAGCAGAATCATTATTTTGGACCATATTACAGTTTTCAAAAAGTTCTAAAAAAGTTTCTTGGTCGCTCAATCGGAGACTCCGCGAACACCGCATACGACACAAGCGACAAAAACTGAAAAAGTTAGCACCAAACGCTGAACGGTAGAGAAGCAATAACCAAGCTCGCCAGAAAGATATCAATTAGCTGCTGCGCTTAATTTGCAAAAGGAACACCTAATTCGAGGAAAAAGAAAAATTCTACCAAGTTTCACCCCGCAACGTGGGGTTTTCACGGGTTAATTAAAATTTCCTATTCGGGCAAGACAATGCGAGGCGTTCCTGTGGACCAAATGCTTCTGCAGTTTTTATAGTACGCGAGGACACACAACACACAGTGCTCACGCAACTAATCAATCACACGCTCACTTGAACCGACGAAACAGAACTGGGGGCGGAGCTGGATGATTTGACGGACGCCGGTTTCGACGGAGGTTTCTTTGTCGGAGCAACAACCCTTGCTCGGATTACCTTTTCTTGCTTCTTCTCCGGCGTCACCTTCTTTGTCTGTTCCGGCTTTGGTTCCGTTTGGTCCTGTAATGGGTGCAACCACACTTCTGATTAAGAATGTGGAATATGTAAAGTAGACATGCACGTAGAGCCGCAGCGTTGTATTTACAAACGCCCTTAATAGCAACACGTGGCAAGAGTCGAATTTCACAGATAAACACCAACGTTCGTAAGCGTCTAACCTCCAAAGCACCAATGCCAATTTCTAAACGTGCAGTTAAACATCAAGAAAAGATTTTATTCAAGCCACACTTCAGACATCACTGCTGAATAACATGTTGGGGTTGAGCATATCATCAAAATTCCAAGTAGAAATAGCTACGAGTGTCAAAAGTACGCTTGGAAAACGCCGTAATCACTTCGTGATTTGGGACCAACCGCAGAACTGTTAGCGATCAATCAAGGTAATCAGCCGCCCTCCATCTACAGGTGTCTTCTTTACAGTCATTTTTCAAAGAACACCGATTGCTTAGAGAGATTGCACATACTCAAATTAGACTTCGGCAAATGAAAGGTTTTCAGAATAAGCAGAGTTCTTCAAAAATATATATTTTTAACACAAAGTAACTCAAGAGCCATCGCTGTGGTGCCATTTGTCTGTAAAATAGTATATTTTCATTAGCATCGCAGCACAACTTTGTGACGTGGTTAGGAGGAAACAGAAATTGTCGCGGACACAGAGAACTTACAACCGCCGCACTCGGCTTGGCTCTTGGGCTTTCTTTCAGTTTCTTCGTCGAAACCTGGAAATCCACAAATGCAAAAGTAAGCAAAAGTGTGTATATAATAGTTATTATCCAAGCAAATGCTGATATGGTTACGATTTCATCAAAGTTACATACAACACAAGCACGCAGATTTTGGACTGAGCTCGTGTTTGAAGAACAAACAAAAACATGGAAAACTTCAAACCTCTGTTTGTGTCTCTTCTGATTCTTCCGATTCTTCTTCATCAGTTTCTTCCTTTTCATCGGTACTAATCGCTTCATTCCACAACGCCGCAGCTTCCTGAGCGTCTTCGTTCAGCCCACTCTTCGGTCGCTGCTTTTGAACCACCATTGAAGCAACCTGAAAAAATATGATCATGACAGTGAATTGGTCGGATTGCAACAACACACCATCCTGCGGCGCAAAGGCTTCTTCGATTCGCCACAATGTGAACCTGCATTGCGGCAGAGAATGCGACTACCTGTCGTGGGCAAGACCAGCGGCCAAGAAGGCGTCAGCACCTACATCGTATTACGGAAAGTGTCGCTTTATTACAAACCTTGCAGCTGTCCAAAACGCCCCTGACAGCCAAGTCTCATGCAAATGTCACATCCCATTCTTACGCTTAAGATCAGGTGACTGTTCCTCTTTGATAGATCTCAGAAAACATTAGAGACAAAGCACGACGAGAATACCTTTTGCGCATGAGCTGTCAGCTTCTCTGATCGGCTCGATATGGGGCGGGACGGGGGTGCGGATGTCCCCTTCGACAATGTCACCTGAACAGAATGGAATGTTGGCTAGCTCGCGCAAAGCAAAGCTAAAGAAGTCTTTCTCTGAACGTCAACGTAGGTATTGCAGCACCAAGCGCAGTTTCCGAAGAACTGCTGCAAGAAAGCTTCAGGAGCTACCGATTATTACACCAGCAACAGCGCTATCCGCAACTTTTAAAGTACGACGTACTTCTTCTTTAACAGCAGGCCAATCAGCATTGTCTTCTTCGCTCTCGACTTCAGTTGATACTTCCTCCGAGTCTTCTACCTGGCGCTCTTCTCCGCCCCCTAAGCTTTCTTCCTCTTCTTCCTCATCAGATTTCTCGTGCTTGTCTTTCACGTCCACGAATGAAACGCGACGTCCTTTCTTGATCGAGCTGACAGGACTGAAAAACATTCAACCACGCAATGAAGGTTGAAATTTGCAATGTCAGAGATAAGAAGTTGTCACTAAAATCGGCACCTTTCTTCTTTCAAAAACAATGCTAAGACCTTAACAGATGCACAAAAATGAACCACGAAAATGCTTCTATAGCGTATCTTTCCAGACAGCACATAGCAACACAACGAATAAAAACGACACAAAAAACAACGAAAAAGCGTGAAGCGAAAAGGCAAATTTGTTCTAAAACGATGTATTGGGCAGTAAACGTACACCGCAGAATATTTTTACCTCTCAGTCGGCGATGAAGTCCTTTTTATTTCAACAACTGGAGGCTGAACAGATTTTTGCTCAAAGCTTGATGCAACTTCTATTCTTTTCCGATCCGACGAAACTGCGTTTCACAGCGCAATGTAAATGCACGTCTGCGTCTATCTCAAAACACATATTTCTACATCTTTCAGAGACGCCAGGATTTCAGCATATACAGTACTTTAATCAAGCTCTGTAGGCGTAAAAACAGGTTAAAAGACTGGCCAACGTTTCGATAGTTGATACAATTATCTTCGTCAGGGCGAACACGGAATGATGAGCTCATTCGAGCACGAGCGTCATAAAATGTGAGCGCTCCTGCTTACGCACATTGCCAACTGAAGGGCTCACATTTTATGACGCACATGCTCGAATGCTCTCATCATTTCGCGTTCACCCTGACGAAGATAGTTGTATCAACCATCGAAAAGTTGGCCAGTCTTTTAACCTGCCTTCAGGTTTTACCGCCAGTAGAGCCTGATTAAAGTACTTCGTGCCACGCTGGCCGTTATTACGCCAACTGAGGGTTTTTCCTAATTTTCTGAGAAAACTCGGCTAAATGATACAACTGACATCTTGCAAACGTTTCGATAACAACTGTTATCATCTTCAGTGCATAGCAATGAACTCGGCTAAATGTTACTGACAGAGCAGATATGACACAAAACACATCTGCTCTTCTCGTATAGCATAGCCCTGACTCGTAATGGGAATCGCAACCCTTTTTGACTAGCTTGTGAGGTTGCGATAGATTGGAGTGTTTCACTGTTAGCAAAAGAAGGCCACTTGTTCCGATTTATTTTTTCCTGGCGCTTTACGTGTTTCAGAAATATAATACCACTGAGATTTAAAATTCAAGCAAATCAAAAATCAAAGTACAAGAAATGCATTTTCATAAAAATCAAAAAAAGTATTTTTCAAGCAAATCAAAATCAAAGCTGTTTCGAAAGTGGCGCAAAATTCCACTTTTTAGTCATAAGTAATCAAGCAATCTTCTTTGTTGTGCGGGCACGTTGTCGTTAGCACAGCTTATAGGGAGCAAAATGAGTTGGTTACCAAGTCGTAATCACCAATGGCGTTCGACGTACATATTTCATGGCAACCAGCAGTTATCAAGTATAGTGAAAGATAGACGCATATCTCTGATTAATTCAATCCCTCAAATAACATTTTGAATATATTAGAAATATTTCAATCTGGCTACAGTGCGATCAATTGCTGAAGAAAACGTGGTAAAATCCCTGCAACCCACAAAAGCTGCACCTCTCGTGCTTTTTGACGTAGTCTCTTCGTCGGTGTCACTCATTTCCTTGTCGCTCGATCGTCCAACGTGCCCTCCAACGGGAAGCACCTCACCATCAGGCATTTTCACAGCGGCTAGGTTCTTGCCTTTCTTTAAAGCAGACGGGAGACTGCCGCGAGTACTACGGCTCTAACAAAAGAACACTTCTGTCACAAGTAGTTTCGGAACAGCATGATTGTAGAGCTTATAAATATACGCAGGTTTCAAGCGACGAACACGAAATTTAGCAATTCTTAATGGCAACACAGCCTTGTATGTCCTACACGTTTGGCGTTACCTTACTACGCAAACACAGTCTTCAGTCACAAGGATGCTCAGTCTGAGTGTGACTTTTCGCGCTCTTGAAGTGAAAAAGTTCAGTGCGGCCCAGAAACCTATGGGCAATGAACATGCGACAGTAGCTGCTGGTGATCCTTGCCAGCGCCAGCAGTTTTTTGTTCAATCGACAAAAAAAGAAACAAATCAATCTTTGCCCAGCTCGCCGCGAAGTTTCTACAAACTTCGTCGCGAACATTCGTACATCTAACTTCAAAACTGCGAACCGCAGACGGTTGATGATATGAGTCCTTTTAAACTTCGTTGTAGTTCCGCGGTCTACTAACCTTTTTGGTAGAGGTTGATTTTAGATACGACGAAGAAGACTGACTCCCTGGACCGATAGCTCCTTTCAAACCTACAAAAGCATCATTATTGGTCCAACAGCGATATAGAAATTATCTGCCATTTTTAAGCTACCAGTCATCAATGCCTAAAAGCTCCGATTCAGTTCTTTCGACAAAGTGTAATCACAGACTACTCTCCCGTTAAGAACGATGTGGGCGATTGTAAGAAGTCCTCCAGTAAATTACCACGAAATGTTAAAGTGAAAAGCTTGTTTTCAAATCACAGAACACTAAACTTTTTCAAAATTGAATCAAAGCAAAGCTTAGCTGTTGTCCACAATCTTTGTACAATAACCTCATGGGCAATTTAAAAGGCGTGATGTATTAAAATAAACCTTAATTTGTCCACGTAAAGCTCTTAAAAACAATTCATTCTAAAAATGACAGACTTTGCTAACTATCTCTCTTACAATGAGAAATGGCTTGCATACTTGAAATGTGATTTTGGGATAACTATCATTACCAATAAAAGCAGAAGCATCGCCAGGAGCAGGATTATCGCACGGATTTTGCATAACTTATTCACAAATCTAAAAGTCAACGTTTAAACGTCAAACAGAAAAATCGGGGCTTGTGTGAGTGCGCATTGTCTTCATTTTTAACGTTCCGGTTTTACATTTCATTACCACTGGCTTTTAACCAAATCACGTAAAATTTTCCACACAAAGCATGAATCACCACTGCCAGCATATATGAAACTACTTTGATCAGCCAAAAGAGCACAAGTGCAAATTACACAGCATCATGCCAAAGGAAGAAGTAAAACAAGAAACAGAAACGAGTGCATGATAAAGGTGAAAGATTGTTACATGATCGAATAAAAATGCACGCCTCGCAAAATCGCAATCGTTGTGGGCATCCTACGCACCATACACTGGAGCTTCAACTTCGCTGGCGAGATCAAATTTGTCGCTGTGCAACGACGTCGACTCCTTGGATCGCTTAAAAACTAAATGATGCATGCAAAGTGCGTGAAAGCGATACTAGTTCATGAAAAGGTGGCAAGCGGCCATAGGCGTCGGAAGGATTTTTTCCAAGGGGGACCAACTGTGGTGAAATTTCATTTTACCAAGTCGAAACTAACAGAAAAACATTTTTTTACTGAAATATTAATAGGAAAATATCAAACTCCAAAATCCAGGCGGCCAAGACCCCTTCCGACGCCCACGCAAGCGGCATAAACAAGAGATGAGTTCAAAAACAGCAGCAGTGGGTACAGGAGCATTGCATGTATGAACATAGAGGATGACGTTTGAGAAAATGAGAAAGATTAGCCTTTTCGTGAAGCAATCAACTAGCGCGTTAATATTTACCTGGCACAAAACTGCGAGAGGCAGCAACGTTTTCTAAAAGTTTCGAGTTACAAGGTATATTTGATGTATATCAGGTGCATCGAAAGTGTTTCGTCCAAGGCACACTTTACATGCCCGTCATCAGTGGCGAACCGACATACTGTAAATGAACGCTCAGGGCAAAAGACGCCTTAGCCCCCCCCCCATGTGTAAACTGCAGCAATGTGTAGGTACAGGCCTACGGGAAGACTTTTTCAAAACTTTTGCGGTTTTTCGAAAGGGTTTGTGAAAAATAAAGTGAAGAGCAAAAAGTCATCGACCTTTACCGAGCCACGATATCATTCGAAACGTCGTTCAGTTTTATTAAACATCTCCATCATTTCCAAAACCCTTGCAAAGATGTCCTGACTTTTTGAATTTCCGAAGCCCCTAAACCAGGGGTGGGGAACCTATTTACTATCACGGGCCGCATAAATGATGGATTATCGCTGGCGGGTCGCTAAAAACAATTGATTTTATCCAGAAATTCTACCTTTATCTAACTATGAGGGCTAGAGGCTTCTCTTGACATACTAAGTACCTGCTTATCATGGAGTTTCCTTTTGACGTGATTTTGTACTCCAAATTGGGTAACGAAAGTTCTGTTTCAGGTAATTTCAAATGCTCCCGCGGGCCGCAGGTTGCCCACCCTGCTCTAAACAATCGGCGCCTGCATCCCCTCAGTATACTTCTGCCTATCACATATCAAGGAATGTCACATTGAAAACAATTGGTATATGAGATAAGGATTACGTAATACTTGTATCTGCAAAACATGTTGTTTTCAGAAAGCGAAGAAATGAGCTACAAGGAAGATAAACAAGAATTGCAAGCATTTACACCGTCTTCGCTACGACTAGATCACTACGTGAATCAAAACTACATTATATGAGTTTCATTTGGAAATATTGCCAGCATTTACATCATGTACAATGCAAACGAATGGAAATCAACATGCAATGTCTCTTTCTTTGTCCGCATTCTGCATATTTGAAACCATACACATTGGTGGCAGGAGGTAGGCATTGCGAATAATACTGTTCAGTCAATGAACTTAACAAGCAACCAAAACAAACCTCGTAATTGAACGAAAATTAAAGGTGGCTAGTATTTTGGCAACCGATCTTAACTGGGTTGAAACAACGCGAACGTCCCATACCGGATTTAGATTTAGAGCTTTTCGAGCTGACAGTTTGGCTGGATTTTGAAGCAAATTCCCGCACCGATGACTTTTTATTGCTCGATTGTGATGATTTCACCGTGCCGTCGCTGTCATCTGACTCGCTCCGGTCGGAATCTACATGAAAAAAGTACAAATACCTCATCAATAGCTCTTCGCTGCAAAAGCCTAAATCTTGTTTCAAATACCAGCTTTCTGCATGCACAGTGCAGTAAGACAACTGAGTAAAACAGCACAGCGAACTTGTTTCTTTGCCTAACATGGCATATCTGGCTGTAGTCTTGGTTTTCGACAAGTCCTGATTGGAGGTTTAAAACGTCAAAAGCAAAAAATTACAAAGCAAAAATTATTCCCTCAAATTTTCAAAAATAAATACATCATCGCGTGGCACTGTGCTTGTGAATTGAGAAACCAGCAAACCACCTTGGAAAAAATATTGTTCTAGTTACAGATAAAAGAACGAATACAAAATATTTGCAGCATGTAAACATCCCATGCCACGACTGTTTTTCAAACACAATTAACAAATTTGCCGAGTTCTCGTTCGTTGGTAAACAAGGGCTCGACTACAACTTCCCCAACCTCCGTCAAAACGTACGTTTGTAACTAAAAGTAGTGTACAACCCAGGTTATGAATTGATATAACATCTACAGACAAACAGCAAACGTCTTTTAATCACAACGTGAGTTTGTTTCGAAATTTCCCTTAAATATGCCATAATTAGGTGAATAGCACTTCCGGCTATCAGACATTTTCCGCAGAATTCATTTTGCTACAAGCTTGTTTCATCACGATACGATTCATCGCCGAATGGCTCATTTGACAGTGATCAAAAATGCAGCTGTATCATGGAAGTTGTGATAAACAAGCTAAAGCGTCCACAAACCACGTTTGGAAGGAGGCTTCCTTTTTTCTTCCTCCGCGGAACCTTGCTCTTCCTCTGAGTAACCATCACCGGAAGCGACAGACTTGGAGCCAGACCCTCGCCGTAACGTGTGCTGACCACTGCCGGACAACGATCCGGATGGTGCCAGCAATTGCGTCCGGGGAATGGAGCCCTCGATTGGTGTAACGCTGGCTTGCATGTTGGCTTGCATTGGAGTCGCGGGTTCTATTCCAATGGAAGGAACGAGCATAGCGGTAGACTGTAAAAAAAACTCAGCTGAACAGAATAAATTGGAAATTACTCACAAGTCCACCGTTGAACCAGAGCAAAGATTTTTCACACTGCAACATCAGCATTGAAAAAATCGCAGCATTACATGTTTACAGGTTGATTTAATTTGCACGACGTTCGTGCTATAACAAAGGAAATCCATCCATACTGTTCGCACTGCGTTTAAAGTCAGTTGATTGTGCGGCGTAAACACCAAGCCGCTCAACCGCTAGTTGGCGATAACCACAGCGCACACGAACGCGGATACTTCCACTAAGGAAGCTGTTGCGTTGCTTCATGCAGAAATGCTCCACACGCAACCCTCACATGACCACGCTTACTTTTTCCGCACTTTTCGGTTCGCTCTGCTTCACTGATGGCACCATCTGATTCGCTTGCGACGACTGATATGAAGCAGCTGGTGGAGACTTGCGCGAGCCACTGCGTTTACTTCCAGACTCGGATGCGACTTGACTTGCAGACAGCAGTGACACTTTATCCGAAAGCGTTTGCTTGACTAAAGATTAAAAAATGTCTTTGGCATGACCCGCGTAGTAGACTTAAACTTTTTCATGAAACAACAAATTTAATGGATAGCTTGTCGAATGCATACGATGGTATTTTAAAAAATACTTTGCCTAAATTACGCAAAGTTGCAATAAAAAAGTGTTAAACTCAATTCAATCATTAAAGCAGCATTCAAATTGCTGACATAAACAAAAAACGTCCAAGTTTAAATGTTCAACAATCATATTTCGAAATAGTGACAGACTGTGACACTACTAGCACATGTTCTAAATGCTTGTCGCACTTGTTTCTGGCCTGTGAATAGATGAAGAGAACGGAAATAAAATGACAACTCACCGATATTACTTGTTATAGGCATTGCACCGCTGTAAAAGCCACCAGGATGCTTCTGCGACAAACTCTCATCACCTGGAAGTTCGGGTGCAAAGATAATCTGAAACACACAACCCCAGTAAACAAATGGCCCTTGGAAATCCAATGAACACTCTGAACATTAAAATGAAGCCTTACACATAAATACGGACAAACTAAGCGAAACAGAATCTATGAGAACTACTACAACAGATGAGAACTTTTTAGAATCTATGAGAACTACTACAACAGATGAGAACTTTTTACTTCAGCCATTAATCCAACAGGCCGAACGTTTGAAGCTAAGCTAATCAGCGTCGTTCAGCATCACTGACTTGTTTCGGGCCTGAAGAGTGAGTAGATGCAACTGATCTTGTGCCGTGAGATGCAACGTGTTCGGGCGAATAGTTTTCTTCAGGATGACGCAGCACGTATCTTTCTCCAGCAGCTGCCAACACAGCGTTGGCCTCACCTATGGATGAATGGTGACTACCGCTGATCCTCTTCACCACGTACACATCTTGATATTCGATCTGTGTGGATGCAGAGATAATGAAACAGCGGTCAGTGGCTGTCGAAAGTTGAAGTGTGTGAAAATTGTGCACAACTGCTTCTTTTTGTTTAACTTGTGTTGTTTTCCTGCAGAGCAAGTGTCTAGTGTACAGGCTGCACGTATCGAGAACTAGTTTGCTGCACCACAACCTGCAGTTAAGCGACGTTAGAAACGACAGCATCAATTCAGGCTCTACCAGTTTTAAACACCAAGGTCTTGCTCAGGGCTAACAGTGGGTATAGACGAAATCTTCGTCATAGATTTAGTACAAGTCTGCTTAAACTGGCTTAACAGTAGTACAAACTTTCACTGCCTATAATTGACACGTGATATCACGGATTACTCTGCACGTATTACAATTATACCTTCAGTGCATACAAGGAGTAAACAATAAGAAACACTTTCAGCAGCATAACAAAGATACCATACAAACAAGTATCTCAAACGTAGGACTGTTTCTGGGAGAAATGACACAACGAATACTATGCCGCAGTTACAGAAAAAACAACAGCTAAAAGCTAGCGAAAAGGTTTCAAATAGCTCTAATTTTTTACATATACGACTTTACCTCTTCACCAGCAACCTTGTTTGTCGTGGACGCCAAGTGCCTCATGTCAACCGCTGGGGTATTAAGTGGGACCTGAGTGGGCCCCATCACTGTAGCGTCTTGTCGCTTAAGTTTGCGACCAGCTGCTTTACGGCCATGCTGTTACAAGAGTTAGCAATGATGCACAGGAACATAATGTTAGTAACATTAAAATAACAGTACAGGTCCTTCTGATCAGTTGATTAGTAACAGGTTACGTTTTTCAATCAATCAGTCATCGAAAATTTGAAATCATGCAACTCAGCATTGATTGGCGTTTGGCCGGATTAGAACGTCAAAAATACTGTTTAATACATGCAGTGGTACATGATGATGGGAACGTTTGGCAATTTTGACTGCGGAATCGCGTCAATATTTTGTTTTCTTTAAAACTGCACAATTTGTGATGAGATTATCGCTTACAACGAAATTCATCACATTTACGACGATCGTCAGTTATTTTGTTTTGTGGTGAGCATAACGCAAAACAAAGCACTGATAACGCGTGCAAAACATAGTCGCAAATAAAATTGTCAATAATTAGAACTTTGGAGTCGTAACTTCTATCTAATGCTGTGCATAAATGATAGCAAGATACTGGTTCAAAGTTATTTATATACCCTGTGATAGGAATGTTCTGATATACGAAAAATAACGTTTGCTCTTCTTACCTATAGCCACAAGGGGTTAACTTATAATTTCTGTGCTTCATAATATATAGGAGTTGATCTTCGGATATTGTGAAAAAATCTCCGTACAATTTACCCTAGTAGTGTGATAGCATTTGCTAGCATAATTTCGAACAACCACGAGATTACGTGTTACTTTTAGAAAAAATCCAAACTCATGCTGAAGATTTCGTTGAGGAGTGCTTCAACCTTCACAGCAGTCGTAAACCATGCTAGTGCTAACAGCGTTTAAACTCACCCCAAAACAAGGAACTTTGTTTTATCAGGTTGCATAAATTTGCTGCGTTGGTCTACGTGGTAAGCTTGCACAATTAGCCAGTTAAAATGAACGGCAATCTCAAGTAGCGAATTTCGCTCTATTTCGTTCAGTAAGCGCTTTCAAATTTGCTCTCGAAACGCAATCAGTCGGCATCAGAATTGGACTTCTTGGTAACGATGAACTTTTTGTTCTCCTATTGCACAACTTTTAATGAAAATTACCAAGGATGTCGGTTTGATGCTCTCTCAAATTAGGGTGGCATGGCAAACATGTTTTTCGAGACAAAAATCAATTTACGAATCGATAATCTACACAGCCACATCTGTGTTAATATTAAAGTATGCTTTCGCTTCTGATTACACTTTTAAAGACATACACACGTTCGTTGTTAAGATAATAGTTCGCAACTGACCTCTAAAGCCAAGAACTTACTCAAATAAGACCAACTAAAATAATTGTTAAATTTTTCCAGAAGTTTTGCACCAAGTTAGCAAGTGATGTTTTGTGCAAACAAAAACGTCTTAATCCATACGAGCAAAAATCTGATCGGAAGCAGCCACGACTGGATTAAAATATCAGTTATTGAAATGACAAGAAATAGACATTTGTCGGGATTCGATAATCCTCAACTTCTACAATACAAAACATCTGGTTTTATACCACTTCTTAAAGTGTGCATTTTTTCTGAGAGGGTTTTTACAATGAAAATTCGTAGGGTTGTAGGTAAAGGGTAAAATATTTTCAAAAATTTGGCTCGTGCAATTTCTTCATCTAAAGAGACAACAGCCACGGTGTTCATCACTGTGCGCCTCAGTATGTCCTTCATTTGACATTGACATCTGTGTGATTTGACAAGACTCAGAAGTTAAAAAATACCCGTGTCGATCCCACACTTCATTTTTTTAGAAATACACCACTGAATGTACGTACCATCATTTTGAAGCAAATCACGTAATAGTACTGAAATCATGCATATTACCAAGCCTTCTACATTATCTGTAAATTATCAATTTATTCAAAACCTTTTAAACTCGGTTAAATATTGAGAAGCATTCCAGCATGCATTGTGTCATATTCATTTCGCAAGTTACATCATGTTAAAAGGCCAACATGCTTTCAGTTTAAAGTGGGTGTATAATATCTCGCTTTACCAATAACCAACCTGAATTTCAATAACGCCGCCCGGAGGAGGTTTTTCTATCACCACGTACGCATCTTTTGGTCTGGAAGCATCATCGTATACTATAGAAATAAAAAAGTGAAATATAGAGGGCTTAGAACGCAGCAATACCGCAAACTTTTAGACGAGAGATTTTGACTGGATAGAAAGTCTTGCTTGAAAAATAAGAGCTTGGAAAGAAACAGTCGATTCAGTAACCAGGATCAGCTTTAAGCTAACACAGACTTTTTTCGCCAGTCCTTAGCCATCTCATCAACTTGCTGAGAGATGAAATTTTTGAAATGTGCTTTTACTGAAAAGTATGCATTTTAGAGCTCGTAAGGTGAAACCTGACAATTAATGACGAAAAAAATAATGTTTTTTCAAACGTTCACGTAGAACAGTGGATTGAAGCACTATACAAATTTAATTTATCATGCCAACTTCCAAAAAATTAGAATAGCATTAAAAATTCACCACCCAGTCGATGCAAAGCCTGAAAGGAACGGCCGGTACAATACGCAAATCAATTTCTAAATGCCGATTAAAAATGCGAGCAAAAAAATATAATTAAAATGTAAGCAAGCAAATGCTCCATTGTCAGTCAACTTGAAGTAATCTTTTCATCTCCAATTGATGTGCTTTATCTAAAGCTTTCTGCAAATCTCCGTCTAGCTTAATCGTTATATCAAGGTACGGTGGAAAACAACATATCGTTTGCAACATGAGGAGCCAATAGTTGGGCGTGTCGTAGAATCCTGTGCGTATCCATCGTAAATCAAGCTGAGGAACACACTTTCAAGCATGCGCCAGGTTTTATACAAGGGTTTGAAATGCCCAAAATACTCCAGAGCGTGTCGCATGAAAGAGGCTTTATCGTGTTGGTAGGCACTAATAGTCAAGACAAAAAAATTTAATTGACATCGTGATATCGACACTGACAAATCATGCACTTTGTTCGTCCTCGGTCAATCTAGATCCTTATGATCNATTCTGTTACCAGTTTGACACACAAAAAACAAAACCTAGATTAAAAGATAATTGTTCCGCTGTGTTACACAAGCAGAGATAAGTTATTATATCGTGACAATTAGTGTACGTTACAAACCACATTCACATCAAACAGCTTCCTATCAAGCGAAAGAGCCAGTTCAGCAACGAGTATATCATCTCACCTTTCTTCGGACCAGAAGGACATTAAACAGAAATCCGAGCCAAGCCTATGCTGTTATTATCAAAAATTCGGAAAGCCGAACAATGCAAAACATATGTTCAAGCCAAACAGGTGAACCGATGCGAAGTGTCTGGAATGAGCTTTCAGCAGCACTTCAGCAGCGCTGTTCATACACGTGCCAAGGTAGAAGCCGAGGCAGGACTATTGTTTGAAATTAAGTGCCAATAAAGTTCTCGGTGCGTCATGAGCGGCGACAAAAGAGATTTGCGCACATTGGAAAAGCACTGACGAGAGGTAGGAGCCAGCCAGACAAGCAAGACGAACGTAAAACCGAAGGACTGGGAATCACATTTCACTTCCATTGACCTCAATACCGATTGTCTCTGACCAGGACACACACAAGACGTCGCGAAGAACAAAGCGAGCGAATATGACCAAAACACGATTGGCGTACAACAATTTGCGTCCTCTGCAAATGTGTTGTTTAAATGTTGCATAAACACGATTCAACAAAAAGTTGGAAGCCTTTTAAATTTTAAAAACCCGGATGGGGTACTAAAATTACCATCGGCAAAGAAACATTTGCGCAAAGCATGGTTACACTGGAAAGCCTTCCATAGCTTCCGCTGAAAGGCAATTAACGTGAGACACTTCTTCGAAACAACTATACCGTAAATTTCGCAAAAACTTGCATTGGAGAAAAGCGTTCGTGAAACATCATGACATCTTACAGGTTGACAGAAGCGAAAGTTACATCGAGGTTTCCAATCTACTCTGCACAGTAGAGATTGGATACGTCGTAATTTCACGCCATTTCACCTTGACTGAACGGGTTGCACATGCAACGCCTGAAACACCGTTTTGAAGAGCTACAAGTGCGACTATTCCTATGAAAAGTCTGTAAGTTTCTAAACGTGACGCTATTGTTCAAAAACAGCAGACGCCAGAACCTGAAATGGTTGCTTTCATGACTGCGGGTGGACCAGAAGCAGCCACGTCTTGTGAAAGCATCGCTTGTGGCCTTGCACACCCAATCCCCTGTTCTGCTTCGCCTCGAAGGTCCCTGAAAAATCATTCAACGCGGTGATTGCTGTTGATTCTGCAATCCAGTTGCAAACTGCGCGTATTTTTGATAGTTGTGGTCAACGAAATAGAAGGTTGGAAAAATTAGATTTTCGATCATTATGTGATTGGTCATCAAGTGTATTTTTTTCTAATATGTATTTTTTCGACAAGGTTCAGTCAGCAAGTAATGATAGTATATTTTTAAACAAAGTTTTCACAAAATACCAACGGTGCAGCGTAAACAAGCTGCAACAGCATTGCAAAATTACATGTAATGCGTTTTGGCGCATGAGTGGAAAATGACATCTCCGCTTATTAAGATACACTTACATTTCAGGCTGATCTCTTCTACTTCGCTTCTTGTGTCGCTTTTTTCTGCGTTCGTCGTCCTCTGCTGAACAATCATTTAGTTTTATGCAACATGTCCGCTCGGCGCAATTACCTCACGCGCACGATTTACTCGCAGTTGTTGCACGGAACTAACTTACCAACGCATCTTAACAACAGATCTGTGCATTATTTTTTGAAAAGCAGATTTCGCAAATAAATAAATGCTACCGCACCAACTGCTTCATCGACATCATCTTGCTCTTCGTGATGCCGGCGATGTTTGCGGTGACGTCGGTGCTTCCGGTCTTCGTCTTTGTCGTCAGGAGTGTGACGTGACTCGTCACGGAACGGTGGTCTATCATATAAAATATTTGCAGCGCAAATGTTCCAACCAAACTTGAACTTTGAAAATAAACGCGAAAACCTACCTTTGGCGCTGTTTTTGTTGTGCTGCTTCGAGCTCCGCCGCCGCTGCCATTTCTTTCTGCAAGTAATGGCATTTGGGTGATCTTTATTTGTTTATTGTGTTTTAGCCGCATCAGGCATGAGAATACAATACTAAATTCGTTTCAGCTTTTTTTAGGGAAAAAGAGCCTTTTTTTGACAAATCGTCCGCTTGTTTCGCACACACACATCTTTTGATGGACAAATCCCAGTAAGTTTCAGCGGAAACGCTCAACGCAACTGAAAGATTAGGATCACCGCTGTAGACTACCGTCATTGGAATTAACACAAAAAGACTTTTTCTCAGGGATATCTAGAAACTCCTAGATATCCTTGCTTTTTCTTTGACACTTGCAAAAATGCGCTGGTTCACAGATCAATGAAGTTACACAGCTGCACTATTCGCGAATAAAAACAGTGAAGAGTAACTCCTCTACGATCAAATAGGTAACACACTACTGTTCACATTGTGGGGATTAATAAGAAAGAATCAGATGTAAAAAAGAATTTGAGGTTGTCGCTAGAGAAAGTAAAATCACGACATCGTCAATTCACGTTAACACCATCAAGAAATCCTATCAAATAAAGTAACAGCGAAGATTCAAAAGAATGTTGCTGAAAAAAACAGAACTGAAGTTTAAATGAAGCGCTTGATTTTCATTCATGGCCAGGTAAAAAAAAATTGCACGTCAAAAAGAAGCCCGATTTTTAGGTTTAAAACAACTAAAAGGATATGAGAGAAAGGAATGCTTGCACAAACTCAAGTAAGCAGACGATATTTGCAAAACCGAAGAATGAATTATCAACAGATTCATCAAAAAATGGATAAAAACCTTCTTTCGCTCTTCTTCCAGCATTTTTTCTTCTCTCTGCTTACGTCTCATCTCCCTCTCCTCTCGCCGCTTCTTCCTTCTTTCTTCCTTTTGACGCTGCTTTTCTTCTTGTGAATCCACCTGATAAAATTCAACAGAATTGTTTCACTTGCTGCAAAAAACAAGTCGTTGAAACATTTTCAGTTGCAAGCTGGAATAAACAGTTGCTGAGGTCCATGCACACAAACAAATCTCAGCGAAAAACTTAAACGTCATAAAATACTTGTTTAAAAAACACGAAAATAGAGGAAAGACAAAAATAGCATAAAAACTAACTTGTTGAACAACTTACATACAGAGAAAAAAGTATTATAACATTTATTTTCTATAGAACGAGCTTCAATACACCTATTACAAATTCAAAACAACATGCGGGATTTACAACTGCGGACTCAAGTTTGTGAATTTCAGTAAAACAAGACTTCAGCTGTTTTCCAAAAAAATTTATTAGATGTGCCCAAAACCTACATCGCCCTCTTCGTAGTGCGTTGATACTGGTGGAATTTTTTCTTGATCAGTGACTGGCTCAGGCTTGGGAGCTAGGCGTTTAGCAGCTTTGGCGGCAGCTGCTTCCTTAGCGGCTTCAACAGCAGCAGCCTCCTTTGCAGCTTGCTCAAGACGTTTCTGGCGTCGTTTCTGTCTTCTTTCCTCTTTCATTTGCTTTTGTCGCTTCTGCTCTTCAAGTTTCTCCTCCCTTGCTCGGATTAGTTTTTGACGTTCTCTCATTTGTTGGCGAACTGGAGACTCAACAAGGCTCTTCAATAACAGAAAAAATAAAATTTGAAAGAGGTTGAGTGGAAACATGTTTGGAACTGACCTTGACGAAACCGTGACACCTTCAGCAAACGATAAACAGTTCCAAGACCTCTAGTGTGCTCGTGGCGTCACACACCACTATGAACAAGCTTCAAAGACAGGACGACAGGCATCCATCGAGTTAGGTACGTCTAAGTGTGAATCTTTATGCAAAAATATGTTTGAAATACTTCATCAGCCCACAAAATTCAACAAGCAATGTAAAACATCACTAAAACTTCAGCGAGTAATATTAGCAAACAACCACACTTTCTTTACCACATTGTAGCTATCGACATCACGTCATTATTGGCTTTACCATGATTGCCCGCTGCATGTCCACCATGAGCTCGCTCGCAGCCGACGACGAGGCAGCTCGCTCGCTGCCTGCTGTTTGCTTGCTCTTTGACATCACAAGATCAAGGGTCTCGCGGATGTGCTGCTGGTGTTCGTGTGCCGCGATCAACAGTTCAGCCAAGATCTAGAACAAGCCGTGGTTTAAAGTGCTAGACGATGAAAACGACATCAGGGCAATGGTGTGTTATGTGGGTTGTGTGTTTCAGAAGTCTACATCGATTCTTGATGACATAGCTTACTCATTCGCCAGTTCCACGATTTTTGTTCGGGGTAGTGAACGTGTTCAAATAATCTTTGCTTGCTCGCTCACAGAGCACTGCAAGCTTCGCCTAAACAGCTGCACCAAATTAATGTGGCAGCTATCATGCAGCCAGTGGTCAAGAAAAGCTGCACGATCACCTTGAGTTGTAAAAACTTATCAAGCAATAAAATGCTAAAACCTAAGATTGTACATTGAACTCGGTCGAACTATTCTCGAAAACACTCTTGTATCGAGCAAACTTACACAATTTTTACATAAAATCACACACGATCTTATTTTACTTTTCCATACCTCTTGTTTTTCTTGAGGCTTTAAATCAGAGTAAGCGACTTCCATGACTTCACCATTTTCGTGATATTTGACTGCCTGAATGCTATTAGCTGGAATCAATTGCTGACCGTCTTGTGATGGCGGCGGTACTCTGCTTTTCTCTTGAACTGAGTCACTTGAAGTTGGCGGGTGTGGAGCACGAACTCTGAAATAAAATATCTGGATGATCTTTCTAATCGTTGAACCAGAAAAAATACCAACATTCTATAATTTTATTTAGTATAGTCATTTCCTTATCCTAGTCCAGTGGTTCTCGAAATTCTCTGTCAGATTATAGCTAAAATTTAATTATCGACCCGATTAAAGCTTTACGTCTAATGGGCCGGGATGTGGTTTTGGCTCAATCAACGCGTGCTTTGTCTTTGGAAAAACAGGTAAACCAGCAACGCTATGGTACCATGACGCAGATCGTACGACATCAGATGCAACCACTGCAAACACGTTTTGAATTACGTTTTATTGCACATGTAATAAAAGACGTTAAATCTCTCACTTCGCAAAAATTCATCGTCAATCTAACGCGTGGAGTTTCGCACCAGTTTTGGGCACATGTTTATGTAAGAGAGTGTAGCTTATGCTTTTAGGGTTGCGAAAATGAAATTTTTCTTGTTCAGAGGGTACTGGATGCGAGACGGATTGAGAACCGCTGCCCTGCATGCAAAACCCATAGCTCACGAGTTAGTAATACAAGAAACGGAAAAACCAGCGATATACAAAAAATCTTATGAAGAGATGTAAAAAGTATCAGACAATGGAAAGTGATTGAACAATAACTATAATATTAAATGAAAATATATAGAGGTAATGAAAACAAACTTTTTTGTGTTCAGAATATTATTCTTCTCTTGACAGTTTACACCACAGCACAACTGCATAAGAGTATGTATGAGCAACGTACACACGAATCAATGCGATTGGGAAGGAACATTCAGAATGCTGTGACGACAGTGAGAATCTCTCACCATCATACTGAAATTCTATACAGTGAATATAACTAAAACTATTGCAAAAAGTAGCCTTTTAATTTAGCGGCATATCCATAGCATCACTCAAAATAACTTTCACAGTCAATACGTACGAAGTGCCAATTGTGATACATTATTTCTTCAAAATAAGTTAAACTGTACAAGATGTGACGTTTCCTATTTCAACACCGCAGCGCCCGAAATTGGTATGCAAAATCGATGCAATAGTTTTTTCCCCTCTAAGCTTGTGTTTTTGCGCTAAGGCAAACTCACCAGCCATCTACACATAACCATAAAAAGCAAATATATATTCGCGATGTGATGGAACTGGGCAGTTTTAAAAAAGTATAATGTAGAGCTAGATGCTAATTCATCATTTACAAAAATCTCAACACAACACTTGTTGAAGATGGAAGTGAATAAATGAAGTACAGAAAGGTGTTCTGAGTGAATGCGAGGCAGGCATTCATTTAACTCTCCAAGCATTTGCAAAAACGTACTGAATACACCTGAATATTATTTCAACTATAGCTCTGCTCTATACCAAAATTTGTGTAGAACACCAAAAATCGTTTCAAGTGGCAAAAAAGCTGACATGCGGGTACCTGTAGAATTCATACGATGGAACATTTCCAGGGGCCAGTAGCATGGTTTTCGTCACACGATATGGAGGAGGAATAGCTGACAGGTTGTACGAGGCGTTTTGGTATAGATGTGGTAACAATGGGTTTTGCCGATATAACGTTTTGTCGGATATCAGGCCATTACTTCTGAGTTTCTGAAGCATTGCTGTAAACATTAAAGACCAATCAGAAAAAGAGTGAGGTTTGATCAACTTAACACATCACATTTTTACGCCAACAAGAACCTACGTCACACAAATCTATAAAATTAACCGAAGAGTCACTGCTCAACCGGCAAACAGAGCATAAATGCTAAGAAAAGTACGAAATAAACGAAACCAAAGCTAGCAAGAAACGTAAAAAATTTCGTTATGCCAACCTTCTGCCGCACCAGCACGTATTAAAAGCAGGCTACTTTTTAGTTTACAGTTGCAGCCAACATGGATTAAAAGCAGAAGGAATGCGACAAAGCGCAGACCTACTTACCGGCATTCCAATGTTTGGACCATGTGGAGATATATCTTTTAGGACTAAAACCAGGTCGAATGCGCCGTTCAGGAAAACCAGCTTTTGGTTCGTAACGAAACCGGAAATAAAGATCATCGCCTTTGAACGGAATCAAGAACTCACTATCTTGCAAAAGCGCACACGAAAAGCTTGATAACGACTAAGAAATTTACAATGAACTTAGAACTTAATTGAGGTGCTCAAGTTTCGGACCAATTCGCAGTAAGAAATGCTTAGATTTATGTTTGACGCATCAAATCACGTATGCTGCGTGTGAAACGCAAGTACCCAAGCATGTTCGCAGTGTGCTGGTTACTTAGCAAACATTCCTACAAAAACGGGTTTTGTCTGTGTGACGCCTATAAAAACTGTAATCACAAGCAAGGATCGACCAAACGGTTCGGCGAAACAGACACCAACTAATACAGCATACAGCACAGCACGCGAGCAAGCTTTAGCATACACGGCTCAAGTATCGCAACGGACGCTAACTTCAAAAACTCAGCACAGATGTTCGAATGATCTTATATGCAAAATCATACGGAAAAATAGGACATAGGCAAGTCGGCCATACGTCAAGAAACCAAGTTCTGAACTAACAAAGATTAACAAAAGTCCAAGTAAAGCCAAGCATCTAAGCAAGTAACCAACTGAGCAAACAATTTTTAGTAGTGATGAATATTCAGCTGGTTTCAAACCGACGTTAAACGCATGAGACTGCAAGTTATAAATATATAACTGTACCTTATTTATCGACTCCATAGACCGCCCCCCAATCCAATCTTATGGAAGAAGATTGGTAAAAAACTACTTGGCCAATAAAATTGCGCAGCATCTCTCACCTTTTTTACGATAGGTCGGTCGTTGACTTCCATAATTAAGAATTGCCCAGCTTAAATCATGGCAGGTCTTTATAGCCAATTCATTATCTTCGTCATCAACTTCATATGGTGGCAATTCCAGTGACTGCTTCCACTGAAGAATATTCTGAACACAAAAAAGTTTGTTTTCATTAGCTCTATATATTTTCATTTAATATTATAGTTATTGTTCAATCACTTCCATTGTCTGATACTTTTTACATCTCTTCATTTTATCCCATGTGTAAGAGTTCTGCATGACGATGAGAGATTGCAGTCGTCGCTGGAGTGTTTTCTCAGTGTTTGTTCTTTTGTTCGTATCACCTGCGCGTATCAACTAACGTTTCACCCGCGCTGCGCAGTGAGCAAAGCCTTTCAGGTGCTGGTTAGAAACGCACATCGGCGAACCCGCCACAGCGTGGCATGCTCAGATCACCGCCAAACTAACTGGTTGCCCACCAGGGGTGAAATAAAATTAATGTGAAATTCAAGCCACAAGTGTTTCCTCTTCTGCCTACTACGGCAGTTTGAACGGTTAATGTATATGAACTGCGAAGCCAAATAACATAATATCTGCTGACGCAATGCGGTCTCTTCTTGATGTGAGTACTCTTTAAATTACTATTAGATCTAATAATAATCGTTAGTAACGTTTTCGGCTCATAAGGGTAACGCTAAAACTCCGCCACTGGACACGCGTTTTTCTGATAAGAAACGCAAATGTCGAAAAACATAACCGTGGAAGTCACATCGTTTAGTACGTAATCCATTCATTACGAACGCTTTATTATTATTTTTTGCAGTCAAATGAGAGGTGTGTATTTGCAGTGCGCTAATTTGTGTTGACCTTGTAGGCAGAACTGCAGTGGCGCGTTTAGTTCACTTTAAATAGTTTAGTTGCGCTTGTAGCATTTCTTAGTTTCGTTTCTATTGCGCTTAAGAAACTGTATTCGACGATTGATCCCAGTGTGGTTGAAGATTATTATCTGATTCTGAGAACAAGCGTTGCGCTGCCTTCCTTCTTGTGTCTGTAAGCAATTTCATTGGGGAATACAAGGCTGTAGAACTGTAATGCACGGAAATCATAAGGTGAAAATAAGCGAAGGGTTGTCAAGTTCGCGTTGAAAGCACTGCGAATGTTTACATTCCTAAAGGTCGCGAAAGGACTTGTGCCGCAACACTTTTAACCCATGTGGTGTGGACCACCAGTCCGTTAAAAACAAATAAATCAATAATACCTACTACATACATGGTAAACTACATTCAACCTGGGACGTTTTTTTATCATGAAGAAAAAATATGAATAAAAACATATCAATCAGTTCACCCTGTCGACGTTAACATTGAATCGGATTGGTGTGATCAGTTTATACTATTTTTCTTATCAAGTACATGCAAATAATTGGCTTAATTGTTTGACTTCCTTTTTGAACCTTCTTCAATTTCATTTAGCAATCTCTTATTCCAACATAGTCTATTGCGTATCATTTTCAGTGGATAGTTTGTACCAATCAAAAAAAAACAACAAGCAAGTACAAATACCTGGCTGAAACAAGAAACTAATGCAATATAATTGGTATTTAAAATTTACTGCCAACACAAAAATACTCTTACCTTCACTTTCTTTGGAGCCCGTAATCTTTCTTTCTCTTCGTCTTCATCTTCATTTATTTTGTTTGCAAGCTCCTCAGAAAACAAAAGAAGAGCTCCTGTAGAATAGATTTATCAGAAGCAAGTCTTGATCCAAATTTGCATTTTCAAATGACAGTCTTTAATGATCTTAAATAACATTAAAAAACCAACCAGACAACAACTATGCCCAACAACACTAATTAAGGCAAAACTGCAAGCTACAAAACACATAGTTTTCTCAAAAATTTGTGCCATCTTTACAGTGTGACCTGTAAATTTGAAATATAATTTTATTTACCTTTTCTGGTCAAAAACGTTTTGTGCAAAGGAAGGAGATGCTCTTTCCCATTTTCATGCAGATCACCTCGTAAGGTATGACGGCGATATTTAGCAAGCTGTAAAATACAAAGGTTTTTCAATCAACTAGCAGCATTTACACAATGAAGTTTAAGAAGCTTTAAAAAAATCATGCAAGACAAATGTCTTTACTTGTTAATTATAAAACATACTTGGTATCTCTGATACTTTGAATCCCAATTGTAATAATCTTCTGGTTCATAGTATACATCAAGTCGCTCATGTCCATTTTTTGAAACCTAAATAGCCAGTACAGTTATTGGTAGAGTTATTGCAGAATCTCCTGCTACTGTTGAGTATATAATCCTGACTTACGAGATTATTTTCGAAACTATTGTGTCTTGCTTATTATATATCACGAACAAGTTTATTCATGCTGCCTAATGAAAAAAGCAAAAAATGACAAAGTAGCTTTATAATAATGTAATAATACTGTAATTCATTTATTGTAGACTCATGTTCCATATCACAGGCACAATCAAAAACATTACGTTTTTACATGCACTATATGTATTGATGGTTGCTTAGTTGATACCAATTTTACAGTAGCAATACTGACAACTGTTGTAAAATACCAAATTATTGTGCTCATTTTAGCATCCGTATTTGTTAGTAAATTCAAGAAGATAAAAACATATCATTATGTTTTATATATGACATTTCAATCATCAAGTAACTGCACCCCATTTTACATCTTTAAGTTTCAAAAATCATCCATTTGATCTTATGCTATTGCCCCCAAGCAAACAGCAAAACTTCACATTTTACTGTTTGACTCAATGTTGCTAGAACACACTTAAAATCAAAGTACTTGTTAGCTTGCTTGAAAGCTTATAAGAGAAATAAATGCATATATTTTGAAAGTGGCACATACGCTTCTTGACAGTTAAAAATGGTTAGATTTCTGATTTTTTTTTCATCATTCTGCTTTCAGTTTTAATCAACACATAAATTTTTTTTCGAAGTCATGTATTTTGTCATAAACTCAGTTCACACAAAAACTTTAAGCAAACTACTGAAAATGTAAAATGATGGTCTGACAGCCCAAGAGTTCGGCACTGTTTGCCCAAGAGTTCGGCAACATCGGCACTGTTTGTAAGCACACACAAAATTTCATGTAATATTTGAGGAATATGTCGTGCAACCATGTATCAAATATAAAACCGTCACTTTTTTCATTTTAAAGCAAATGAAAGAACAAGTCACTTCAGTACCAGCAGCAGCATGGAAAAAAAGAGTATTTAAGATAATGTGGAACTAAACTATCCAAGATGTAAAAGGCAAATCAAAAGGATGCTATTTTACTAGGATTTGATAAACAGCATCAAGTGCTAAAATATGGCTATTTCATTTCAATCAAATTTTGAGCATTTTGTATTAATACAATATATTTAGCAAAATAGTATATAAATACTGGTGATGCTTGTTGAATCCAACATTCTCACCATGTGAAGGAGAGCGATTTTATCTAGCAGCAAGAATGACAACCATACCATTTTTCCTGTGGATGATGGAACTGTTAGTGAGCTTCCTAAGCACCACCTGCTGCCAGTACTAACAACTTGTGTATTAATCTGGCAAATGAGCAATTAGGAAAGAAATGCTGGCATATGAAATTTAAGGGCTACTGTTCCAGTCTTGTGCAACTTAGATTCAACACAGTTCAATCGTTAAGCAAAAAAAATCATGGTTGTCTTGTTATTTGAGTGTAATACATGATAGTTCTGGTGAAATCCCAATCTGAAAAAAAATATTATTTTTAACTGCTCTACACAGTGAATGAATAGGACTAATTAAGCACTCACAAGAGTAAAAATCAATCTTTCTCTTAAGTAGGTTAGAATACTGCCACTTAACAATTATGGATGGTTTATTGCTAAAAAGAACAAGTTTAGGCAATAAAAGTGGGTAAATGGTTGTATTTTTGAAAAGAAAAACAGTACCAATATATTCACAAATCATTTTCACTGATTTTGCATGTTAATTTGTGTGCAAACATATTTAGGGCATACTTGTCTGGATTCACAGCACAAGTTTGTTAAAAATTTGTGTAATAATTACCATAACATAGCAATACATGAATAAGCCATTGCTGAAAACATGGAAATAATATAAAAGAAAAAGTAATCAAAAATATTCAGCATCAAAAAGCATAAATGATAAAAAAATCTTAATTATTGTGATTATTAAAAACAACAAGGGTTGACAGAATTACAGCAACATTTCAAAATTTAGTACATGAAAATTCACTTTACAATAAAAATCGAAATTAGGAAAACTTTTCACTACTGCATGTAGAAAATCTGATATTATTAATGCCTTGGTTCAGAAAAATTGATAAAATTCTTGTCCATAGTCAAGCAACAGTGATGCAATTTTCAAAACAAAGGCTGCACTTTTGAAGCAGTGGAAATTTTATGTTTGCACAAGAGCTACGTTCAAAATGCCAGCTGATTATACCTGATTATTACTATTAATCCCATTTGCACTGAATAGCCAAAGGGACAAATTATGAAACAATGAAACTTGCAAGCACAGAAAGAGTTTGCTGTGCTTACACTGGTGGCTTAGTCAGATACACAAGTAAAATCATTAAGTTTGGTTTTGCAGGCTGCATATTCAGAGCTTTTGTCAACTTATTAAATTTTAGTTAGTACTGAGTGGGTTGCAAAAAGCTTTTGTTAAATTTCTGTAGATATCATACCAGTTATGACCCATCCCTCCTGTGCAACTGTGTTGATCATCCAGCAGAGAGCAACCCCTTTCAAAAATGTAACCCAACTAAATTCCTAATAATTTGGCCATCAACTTTAAGCCATGATAGAAAACTATGAAACTATTGAGGGGTGCCTGATGAGGCATCCTGTTAATAGTTTTTTTTGTGTGTCCCAGTGCTTCAACTTTAATTTGCAAATTATTAGGAATTTAGTAACTGTTTATGTTTGCGCCAATAAACTCAACTCAACTCATACAGTTAATATTATGGTTTTATGTGTCATAATGAGTTTTAAATTGCTATTGCACATGACACATTTAAAATACAACATGGTATTGTTTTAGGGAGCAGTGTGATTCAATCAAATCTTCAGACTGTTTTTATCACACAACTGTACAAAACTTCAGAATTTACTCCATTCGAAAAATTAGTTACTTAACTATATAGTCAGAACTGCTGAAGTATTGCTTAGGCATATCAATAATATCTTAATATCCTGAACCATATCTAATTTTTAACTTACCTGAGGCATAACAGTATTTTACAGTGTTTATTTTAAAGAAATGATAGAAGTTCTTTGAAAATATGTTCTGGCTTAATGGAGCTTTCATTTCATTAAGAATATCCCATGTCAATATTTTGAAGTAAGGCGCAAGAGTTCTGATATGAGTCAGTTTTTCTCAAGCATGACATGGCTCTTTTTGTGAAATAGAGCAGTTTGCTAATACTGTGAAATATTTAGGATAGCAAAATATAATTCTGGTGCCAATAACGATAGCTCTTGTTTCAAATGACCATTTGAAACACATTGAAAATGAATCCTGGAAATCGACTGTTGTACCCACGAAATGAACATTTGCAGTTGTATAATTTTTTTTAATGCAGAAGTTTATGCATTCTCAATATTACACACTGACAAATTACTACAAGTAGTTAATTTTTTTTACATTCTAAGCCCATGTTCATGCTTACCTAAAGTAATAGAGAACTAACATTGCATAGTACCATACTAATTGCAAAGTGGTAGGTAAATTTTTAAAGAAAGAACCATATCAGTAGACCATGAAAAGTCAAGGGATGCATTTTTTGAAAATGGACATTGCTTCTCAACATAATGAACATGTAGACAGCATAGTTACAAGCAAACAATTTTTTATTTGTTACAAGTTTCCACAAACTACAAAGAACCCTCATAGAGAGCCACAAGTGACCTGCAAGCTACAATTTGTCTATAAATGCATAATATTTTTGAATCTTATTTTTCCTCAGACAAAAGAATTTCACAAAGTGTGCTCTGTGTAATGCATTAATGTCATGTTCTTAACATAGCAAATGCCAAACAGTTAATGTTGAACCGAAGTTCTACTTGAGTAAAAAAATGAAGTAATATTCTTTTTTCATTGAGTTGTTTTCTCCACTTTATAATAAAACATATATTTTCAAATGTCAATCAAGTTTCAAAACTTCTACGTTAACAACGTAAATTAAATTCTAAGAAAAAAATACAAACTAATAAGGATTTGTAGGTAAATTTTAATTTGCATACTAAAACTTAGTGAAAATTGAAGCTTCTGCAATTTTTAGTTGTACAATAAAAATAAATCAACATTGAAATAACTAGATATTTTTTCAAAGATCTTATCCAGTAAAGAGAATAACAACTTTATTAGTATGTTTAAGTATTTTAATAATAACTGTTCTTATCCAACATACTATTGGGTTCATCAACACCTAAAACCTACAATCAACGTATTTGTTTGAAATGAACTTACTTGTCCAACACCTTTGGAAAGCAATGACAATGGAATGTGTGGGGCAGTCATTTCTAAAGCTTTAAGTCCAAAAACAAACTTAGTTGCTTGCACAACATAATCTAGCAATGATAAAAAATAGTGCTAGCTTATGTAAAAATGTAAGTTCTGAAATTCAAGTATTGCAAATGTCCAGTTTAGCACATTTTAATTTTAAAGCAAATTGAATAACTTTTCAATAATTTATGTTTCTTAAACAACATTGCAAACAAAGCTAGAAAAAAGCATAAGACTCCATATCAACTCTCATGATTAACCATGCATAGACTTATAATACCTTAACAAAACATTTTTTTAAGTGGCATTCAAATGATAAATGTGCTAGTACATTACAAAGGTAAAAAATGATACTATATATTTGTTAAAACCAGCAGTCATGCATGTTAGCTTACAGCTGTTAACTTTTTACATTATATCAGTGGTTCTCAAAGTGGGAGTAAATCACCCTCTGGGGATAATATGCGATTCTTCAGGGGGTGACGTGGAACCAAAACCACTATGTCAATCTGTATTATGAGTGATCACTAAGAAATATTGAGGATAGTAAGGCATAATCGCTACCTTGATTTGGGTAATGGCTCGAACAAGTTTGGGATCCACCACATTATGTCTACTAGCATTTCAGCACATTGACTATAGTAAAAAATGAACTGCTTAGTATCAATGCTTAGAAATTTAAAAAGTAACCAAAATGCATTTGACAATTACGTGATTGTTAAATCCTGGTGCACAGGCCATCTTTTACCCATGAAGCCAAAAACACATCCCCTAAAAATTTGATGAAAATGTCACATGAAAGCAAAAATGAAAACCCTCCTATGTTAAAAATGCCTTACATGGAAAAAAGTTAATGCACTAAGAATAACAACAGGCTGCAAAAAATTTCACTGGCCATAAAAATGAATAGTAAGAACAGGATGCTTGTCGATCACCAATTAAGATGTTATAGACCACTGACTTCATCACACAGTTTTTACACAGCAAATACACTGGCTTTCTCAGAACGCCAAGTAATTTATGTTTTCAAATATAGTGTCAAAACATAAGTAAAATTAGCTATTAAGCTATCTACAAGCAGGCATTTTATCATTAATTGTGCTAGTTCACTTTCTTCCAAACATGCAACATATAACTCCATTCATAAAAGCAAATGTATATAATGATTGCCAAAGTGTTACTACTGAAAATAATCAGAATTGCCGATTCATTTCACATTGAACAATAACCATGCATTAGACTCAAGTATTTTACCCACCCATAAAAACAGAACTTAGCATTTGAGCTGAAAGTAAATTGAATTAATATTCAGATCATTTTGTTTGCTATAGCAAAAACTTGCAATTAGTTCACATCAGGTCAGTCAACCTGAAATAAACTTTTTTTATTCTTTCATAGTGTGCAATAGACTATAGTAATTTGTAAGTACGAGTAATATTTTTAAAAGATCATGTTGAATGTTATTCATGTAAAACATGTTGCTGTAACACTTCAATGTTCTTCAACAAAATAAATTTCAGAAACCTTGCTAAAAACAGGTTCAAGGCTTGCTCCTGATTAAAATATCTCTTTTTTATCTGTGTAACAAATCTAAATAATTGTCTCCTATCAGAGAAATTACATAACCACCAACATAATAAAAAAAAGTTATTGATTCTAATATGCACACATTACCAAATTCCACACATTAACCAAAACTAATACGCACACATTAACCAAGTTGAAATACACATGCACATACTTTATGCACTCTCAAATTGTTCACTATTTTTAAAAGTTTAAGTGGTGCTGAATAACTATTTATTGTTAATCATCACTAAATTTCAGAAATCTAACTGCTGACTACTAGCCTACGCTAACACAAGGAAGTTGAAAGTTCATCATGGTGACATAATCAATGCAAGGATCAGCAAATCTTGATCATTGCAAAATTCAAAACATTGCTTCACGTGAATACATTTCAGAACTTCATCAAAGCATCTAAAACGCTTAAGCTTACAGCCTAATAACTTTACATTTCTTTTCGGCAAATCTCCAATGTCATCCATCAGATGTCTGTGTGTTCAACACTTAACAGATGTTGGGCTAATGAAACTGCAGTATATGATCACTGTTATCCATTATGCTTGTTTATAGCGAAAGGATTTAAACCACCAACAAAGACACTTTCTTTTTCCACATGTTTATGGTACACACAGGGAAACACAGGACAAATTTAGACGCCCATGCCTGTGGTCTGTGGAAACATGAAACCAAGGCGCGCGAATGGTACAAAGCGTCCTTTATCGCCATGACGAGCACAATTGTTTGGTGACGTCAGAAGCATCGCACAGCTGATCAACCATAGCAGTGGAGTAAATCAGCCAACTGTGGAATTTCATTTTCAGCAAACCGTAAAGATATTGTAACAATTTGCTTTAGAGTTTTGACCAATAATTAGTTAAACATTTTAATCTCTACTTGCAGTTCAGATAAACCAACTTCATCCGCTAACATGGTCCTAAATTTAGTCTTATCAACCTTATTGCTTTTTTTGTTGGATCGCACGTAATGCTACAGATTTATTTTAATGACAGTTGGCGGCAGGCCGAAGCCTGAATAATGCTTTTTGTCGGGGAAGTTGAGATGAACACTCATGCCCAAGGAGCGCTACGGCGAGTCACTCAGTTTACGAAAAACCTCATTGTTATCGCTTTGCAACAACGCATGGGGATTCAAAAACCTGAACGTTTTGTTCAGCTCATTTATTCCACTGAATCTCCACCCTGCTTCATTAAGAAATCGATCCACAGCTTGTAACTTGCATTGTTTAATTTCTTCGAGAACAGATAGACTTACATCTTTAGTTTGTTCGCCTGGCATTCGCTTCTTCTTTCTGACACGTCGATCCTCGATTGGAATTCCTAGCTCTTCACAAATCTTGAGAGCGTTATCAACTGACTGCATAACAAGAGCATCACGTTCGCCACTCAAGAAGGCTATAACAAATGCTTCATCTTCTGGGCACACTTCTCCAACGGAAAATCTTTTTGCTGCAAATATTTTTGGGCATCATTGGACTCTCTTAGAACCTCCTTCCAGAAGTGTAAATAGGACAGGAAAGAAACATGTTGAAACGCATCTGAAACGTCATGAGCTTGACCTCGTGTGTCAACATTTTCATTTTGATCACAAAGTTCTTCTAATGCATTTACTATTCCATCAATGCCTAAATGTAGCGCTTTCACAGATTCGTAATGTGCACTCCATCGTGTGTCGGTCACTCTCTTAACCACGATAGGTAGGCTACATGCTTAAGTAGAATGTTCCGTCTGTGAGTTGAGACCGAAAAAAGGATTAGGCCTATACCCTTTCCACAGCTGTGAAAATTTTATCAGAGAGTTCGGAAGATCCCATTGCATGAACGCCCGCAAGACTGAGCGAGTGATTTCCACAAGGAACAAATACTGCTTTTGAATTTATCTCCTTTATTCTGTTTTGTATTCCAGAATGGATTCCTGACATTGTGCAAGCATTGTCATAAGCATAGGCGCAGCCAGAGGGGGGCGAAAGGGGCCATGCCCCCCAAAAAATTTTTAGAAAATATAGTCATTTTATGCTTTGAGAGGCGTTTTTCTAGACAAAATAGTGTTATTCGCCTAAAATCAAACATTTGGTCCCCAAAAAATTTTTGGCACCCCCAAATTTTTGGGCTGGCTACGCCACTGGTCATAAGCTTGACCTCTGCAAATCAACACGTCCAATTCATTTTCATGAAGCTCATTGAGAATAGAATTAGTAATTTCTTCGACCGTTTTCCCGTGCAGTGGTAAGAAATTAAGAAAAGACTCCTTTATCTCAACTTTTACGTATTTTACTACAAAAGCCATCTGGTCAGTATGAGACACATCAGGAGCAGTACCGTCGCCACGGGGGGGTTGGTGGGCTTAGCCCCCCAAACAAAGCTCCAAGCCCCCCCAAATTGAAAAATGAAACACTATAAATCAGTGGAGTTTTTGTCAATTTTTAGAATGTCAAGCCCCCCCGCACAAACGCAAAGCCCCCCTACTGAAAACTTTCTGGCGACGGTTCTGATCAGGAGTACTGTCGAGTAAGATTGAGAAGTATGTTGCTTCCTTTATCTCTATTAGAATATGATTTTTCATATTTTTTTCCAAAAAGTTCTGTTGTATTTTTCGTAGTACACAATACAAACACGAACGGTTCGAACCCAATTGTAGCATGCCTAGGAGAGGCAAGGCGCTCACTAAAGTACCGTGGATGATTGCTAATCAGCAGACGCGAAGGAACGTAGATTAGACAA